>Ga0209536_100006855_pt1 | contig 17344 bp, 12 predicted proteins | sample DeeMarSeWOR28_12_FD_187461 | JGI IMG/M metagenome (GOLD analysis project Ga0209536, IMG submission 187461) | Marine sediment microbial communities from White Oak River estuary, North Carolina - WOR-2-8_12 (SPAdes) (version 2) | ecosystem: Environmental > Aquatic > Marine > Intertidal zone >... | reverse complement strand
TCAACGTCGTCTTACCATGATCAATGTGACCAATCGTGCCTACATTTACATGCGGCTTCGTCCGCTCAAACTTCTTCTTCGACATGTTACCGTCCTCCCATGGTTTTTGGGCATTGTTTGTTTCGTGGTTTCGAAATAATTAGCTAATCATCAGCCATCCAGATACGCAATCCGTCAGGTCTGGCAGCAGTTTAAATTGGAGCCCACGACCGGAATCGAACCGGTGAACCTCTTCCTTACCAAGGAAGCGCTCTACCGACTGAGCTACGTGGGCTATCTATACCGGGTCTCGCAAAGTTGCTCTCGTCAGGTATGATTAAAACCTTCTAATTGTTGGAGCGGGAGACGAGACTCGAACTCGCGACATCCAGCTTGGAAGGCTGAAGCTCTACCAACTGAGCTACTCCCGCTCAAATTTTAAATGGACGACTCCCCCGCATTAGCGGAGATAACAGAAAAAGATCTCTTCCTTCGCGTTATCAAGCGTTTGCAGGAAGCCATGTAGTTTATATCGATTTCGATATTCGGCCGAAATCTCCTACATAAGCATCGGGTACAGGTTGGTGGTGGGGGGAGGATTCGAACCTCCGAAGGCTTCGCCGACAGATTTACAGTCTGTTCCCTTTGACCGCTCGGGAACCCCACCTAACGCTATCATTGACCACGGCGGATTAAGGAGTGCAGATGGCGTAAAATTAAACCCGAAATCCGATTCCCCAGGCCCAACCTTATCTAATTATATGAAAAACGGTAAACAAATACCTCTGCAAGCGATTCGTGCAGTTGACGTTGCGGAAGGGCCGAAATCCAAATTCTATCATGGAGCCAGCGGAGGGACTCGAACCCACGGCCTACTGATTACAAATCAGTTGCTCTACCAGCTGAGCTACGCTGGCTGCACAACCTAAGAATCGAAAATTATTTCATTTTTGATTAATTGGAAAAAAATTGCATCCCCTATACTTAAAACAATCTTTTTTAGCGGTCACTAATGCAAATATCAAGCTCCAAATTTAATTTTTATAGTCGATTATTGGTAATTATTCGCATATAAATATGGAAAAACTAATGTATCCGCCGATTTTTTATCATTTTTATCGATTATGTACTTCGGAATCTATGAGGTTTTCCATAGACAGATCCAGTCTAAGATATACTGGCGTCATACCTGAATGGGAAATATAGTCGATATGATCGTTGCAGGGCGACATACAATTTGAGTTTTTATAACGATAGTACAAATTTCTTATAATTTCAACATAGTTTGTCAAAAAAAGGGAAATTCTTTCCAATCTGATAAAAACTCAACCTCAGCAGACCCCCTGCTTAGCTCAGGATGTGTTAAGAAAAAAGACCCGCTGTCAATATTTTGTCTTATTCTCGAACTCACTTCCAAGTGGATCGAGAATCTGGGTTTATATTACGTTTACCTAAAGTTTTTAAGATGAGCGACGATATGCCATTAATAACCTTCGTAAAATTGGTAGGGTATCCAATTTGGCGCCCTCCAAGGTAAGCATTATTTTCCGAATGAAAAGAGTGACCATAAATTTTGGCATAAATTTCGCAGAAATGATACATTTATACCCGGATTGGTTTGAAAGTGTCTGTAATCATGATATATAAATTAAAATTAAAACGTTCATCGGTTCCACTTTCCCTACCCCATGGGTATGGATCGAAACCAGGTTACACTGCTTTCCAAGTGATGCAAGAGAGCAAAAAGAATATAAGCCCTTGACAATTTTAGCTATATTTGTTTAATCAAAGATATTAGCTTAAATAAAGAAAAAAATCACGACTGCAGTGCTGAATTAGCGAACCAAATTTTGAAGGAAATGAAGTGATGAAGCTAGTGGATTATGTTTATACGGTTTTGACGTTGTTTATTTTCTCCGGCTGCACCCACCTTTCGTTTGATATTTCAAAATCTCAAAATTCAACCTCTCGAGATTCCACCCTCTCACCACCGACGAGGATTTACCTTTCAGAAATCGCCACGGAAAGGGATGCTGCCGAAACTGCAGTATCGACAAATTCTTCGGGTGCAGCAAAAGATCTGGAAGCTGCTTCAAGAAATTCAGCCAGTCCTGGTGAGGCTATTACGGCCGAGCCTGGAGAAGACACCCCCCAGTTTGGTAGTAGTATGGCTACCACGGTTGGAGCGGATTTATCTCCCACCAAAAAGGTTCAAGCTGATCTGGATGAAGCCCTTGAGCTGTGCCAGCTGTCCCAAGAAAATTGGCAGGAGGGCGAACTCGAAAATGCGGTTGAGGCGCTGGATCGAGCGTATGCCTTGATACTTAGCGTCGACACTGCGGAAAGTCCCAAACTCGTCCAACAAAAAGAAGATTTGCGTTTTATGATCTCCAAACGCATTCTGGAAATATACGCGTCCCGTAATATTGTCGTCAATGGAAACCATAATGCCATTCCCGTGGTTATCAACCGCCACGTTCAGATGGAAATCGATCTTTTCACGAAAGGCAGGGAGAGGCAGAGCTTCATCCAAGCTTATCGACGTTCTGGTCGATATCGACCTGCAATCGTAAGCGCTTTGATGGAAGCCGGTCTTCCGATGGAGTTGTCCTGGCTGCCATTGATTGAGAGCAGCTTTAAAGTCAATGCCCTTTCACGCTCTCGCGCCCTCGGCTTGTGGCAGTTTATACCGTCAACCGGTTACAAGTTCGGCCTGACACGCAACAAATTCATTGATGAACGGATGGATCCGTCAAAATCGACGGCGGCAGCTATCGATTATCTCAAGGAACTGCATGGAATGTTTGGGGACTGGTCTACTGTTCTTGCCGCCTATAACTGCGGGGAAATGAGAGTACTCAGGGTCATCCGGAGTCAAAATGTAAATTATCTTGACAATTTTTGGGATCTCTACGAAAGGCTGCCCCGGGAGACCGCTCGCTATGTACCAAGGTTTCTGGCAACTCTCCACATAATCAACAATCTTGAACAATACGGCATGGATCAGATTGCTGTGGATCCTCCTCTGGTTTATGAAACCGTGATGGTCGACAAACAAGTACACCTCAAGAATGTGGCAAAATCAATCGGTGTCCATGAGAGGGTTTTGAAAGAATTGAATCCGGAACTCCGATATAAGATCGTGCCGGGGGACAAATATGATCTCAAAATTCCGTCCGGTACCGGAGAATTGCTGCTTGCCAACATTGATCAAATACCGGTGTCTCATCCGCCCCGCAGGGCGTATGTCTACCACCGTGTCCGCCCGGGTGAAACCCTATCCGTTATTTCGCGAAAGTATCGTACCAGTGTCGGCAGCATAATGAGGGCCAACAAGCTAAAGCGCTCAAACTATATTGTTGCCGGCAAGCTTTTGAAAATCCCCCAAAAAGGTTACATGTCCTATAAGTCTGAGTTGCCAAAGAAACCCAATGACGGAAGGCGCGTAACGCATATTGTCAGAAAAGGCGATTCGCTGTATATCATCGCCAAACAATACGGCACCACAACCAAAAAAATTCAAGAACTCAACAACTTATCGACCACTGATTTGTACAAAGGGCAAGTCCTGATGATTTTTCCGGGACAGCAAAAATCGCCCCTCGTTGCCGGTTTGGACACATATGAAGTTCGACCTGGCGATAGCCCGTTTATCATTGCTAAACGCCACAACATGCCCTTGGATCGTTTCCTTCAATTGAACCAGCTCTATCCCGGAAGTAAAATATATCCGGGGCAAAAACTCTACATCGATTAGAAGAGGTCAAAATGAGCAATTTATCCTTTAGTCTGGAGAATAACGTGTTTGTAGTAACCGGCGGAAGCAGAGGTATTGGTCTGGAAATCGCTAAAATGCTGCTTGATCAAAAGGCTAGGGTGATCATTTGTGGTCGAAAGCAGGAGGGACTTGACTCAGCCGCTGATTCGCTCAATGCCGGTGACAGATTGAAAACCGTTCAGGCTCACATTGGCAAAAGTGAGGACGTCGACCGATTGTTTCAGATAGCCATCGATGCATTCGGTGCTGTCGACGGACTGGTTAACAACGTCGGCATGAACATCGTTACCGGTGTTGTTGATGCCGATCCCGGTCTTTGGAATAAAATCATTGACAGCAACTTAAACGGTACCTTTCTATGCGCCCGCAAAGCAGGGCAGATCATGCGAGATCAGAAGAGAGGTAAAATCGTCAACATCTCTTCTATCGCCGGCAGACGAGCGGCGCCCCTCATGGGTATTTACGGTGTCGCCAAAGCCGGCATCGAAATGATGACCAAAGTGCTGGCCCAGGAATTGGCGGCCTTTAACATTCAGGTGAATGCGGTAGCCCCTTGTATGGTCAGGACCAAATTCAGCGAACCGTTCTGGTCGAATCCGGAACTGTATGATCAGATAGTAAAGACGATTCCATCGGGAAGAATCGCCGAACCCGCGGACGTAGCCGCACCGGTATTATTTTTCTGCTCGAAAGCTTCCGATTTTATTACCGGCCAGACGTTGATGGTTGACGGCGGTGCAAGCGCGATCTAATGAGCAATCTGCATCGAGATGAAGAGCTAAATTCATCTCGATTTCGCTTTTATGCCCCACCCCTTGTGCATTTCTCACGAATCATTGCATTATGAAATTAGTTCAAACTAAGAAGACGATTGGTTTCTGCATTCTTTCCTTTTTTATAATTCTGGTATATTTCTATCATGCTCCACCGCATCGCTTAACGATTTCGATTAAATAAACCCCCTGCCCCAGGCGGACAGGGTATATAAAACAAAATAAATTGAAGGGGAAAGACCGATGGGAGGCTTTTTCGGCTGCGTAGCAAAAGAAGATTGCTTAAATGATTTGTTTTTCGGTACCGATTATCATTCACATCTTGGAACAAAACGTGGTGGTCTGGCCGTCAAAAATTCAACGGATTTCTCAAGATCCATACATAACATCGAAAACGACTACTTTAGGTCTAAATTTGAAGCTGACCTTCCTAAACTGCACGGCGTTCAAGGTATCGGCATTATCAGTGATCATGACTCCCAGCCATTAATTATTGGATCGCACTTGGGAACATTTGCGATTGTAACGGTTTGTAAGATCAACAACATGGATGAACTTACAGCCAGAGCATATAAAAATAAGATGCATTTTTCTGAAATAAGCGGCGGGGAAACGAGTCCGACCGAATTGATCGGCATGTTAATCTGTGAAAAAGGCTCGTTTGAAGAAGGCATCCAACACGCACAGCAATCCATCAAAGGATCCTGCTCAATGCTTTTGCTCACAGAAAAAGGCATCTATGCGGCCAGAGACAGATTGGGCCGAACACCGATTGTCATCGGTAAAAAAGACGGCGCATTCGCAGCCGCCTCAGAATCCTGCGCCTTTCCCAACTTAGGTTATGAAATTGAAACCTACCTTGGCCCCGGTGAAATTGTTTATCTGAAAGCGGAAGGATATGAGCAACGAAAACAGCCTGCAGCCCAAATGCAAATTTGTGCTTTTCTGTGGGTTTATTACGGATATCCGGCTTCAAATTACGAGGGCATCAATGTTGAATCGGTAAGAAATAGCTGTGGCAAAGCCTTGGCAAAAAATGATACGATAGCTGTCGACTTTGTTGCTGGTATTCCCGATTCTGGAATAGGACACGCTATCGGCTATGCCAATGAGAAGCAGCTGCCGTATGTCAGGCCTTTCGTCAAATACACACCTACCTGGCCCAGAAGTTTTATGCCCCAGAATCAAAGCATAAGGGATCTGGTTGCCAAGATGAAGCTAATACCGGTAAAGGAGCTGATCGCCGAAAAAAAAATTTTGTTCTGCGAAGACTCGATTGTCCGAGGAACCCAGCTTAAAGATACGATTCAAATTTTATACGACTGCGGGGCCTTAGAGGTTCATATGCGACCGGCTTGCCCCACCCTGATTTATCCCTGTGAGTTTCTAAATTTTTCAACATCCCAGTCGACTCTTGATCTTGCGGGGAGAAAAGCTATTAATGAAATTGAAGGATCGGAAGAAAAATTTCTACCGGATTATGCGATAGCAGGTTCAAAGAAAAACAGTGCCATGGTTGATAGAATTAAGCAACGATTAAAGTTGACGTCCCTAGAATACCAAAAATTAAACGATTTGGTTGATGCAATCGGTTTACCGAAAGATAAATTATGTACTCATTGCTGGGATGGAACGAGCTATTTTTAAGGAATTTAACGAAAATGAAAACCTTTGACGAACGCCGAGAAAATGAACGAATCAAATGTGAAACGCCTATCCTGCATAATTCGGTAACCACCTGATTTTTTCTACAGGGGCACGATGTACAACTTTAGCAAAAAGGGGTTGTATTTCGAATCTAATCAAGACGTTCTACAAGGTGATCAAATTTCCATATCAATAAAAAATCCACCCCGGCAATTTACTAATACATCCCACCAATATTTTGATGTCCAAATCATATGGTGTAACCCATTGCGGGACTCATCTTACCAAATTGGCTACGGAGTAAAGTTTATTTAAAAGGCATAGATTAGTTTCCTCTAAAGGCTTCCATCCTACTCCCTCAACCACAAGACTCAGAAATCGCTCAACACGTCATTTCCTCTAATACCTTCAAATGATTATCAATTATTTCAAGTTTTTTATAAAATTGCCGATATATAATAGTTGTCAACAACGTATTTCTGTATCCAAATCGGCACCCCTGAAAGTGCCGGAAATATTTCATTTGGTTTCAGTATAATAAGCTTCTGTCAGCTAAAAACAATCCACTCCGGAGTGGAGTTATACACTTTATGAAATACTGAGTCTCCTAAAATTTAGGAAGAATCCATCATGTTTTCCTCACTTAAGATAAAAACCTTCTTTTTTTTGACTCTTTTAATGGCAACCACTGCATGCGTCATAATCATTTTCACTCATCGTGATGTGGGCAATGCTATGTTAAAAGCCGAAAGGTCGTCGGCAATTAACATTCTCGAGCTAGTCGAACTCAATATAAAAGCTGGGTATGAAAAGCTTTTGTCTGACAAGCTCGATATGATCGCAGGTATGAAAAGGCGCCTGAATGACGTCGCTCAGTTCTGTCTCGCAACCTTAAATGAATATGCAGACCTTTCCGAAAAAATGGTCATTTCAGAAAAAGAGGCAAAGTCAAGATTTTTAAACTGGCTGAAAACGATCCGGTTCCAAAAAGGGTTTATATTTGTTTTCGATAACGAAGCGATCGTAATTTCACATCCCAATTTTGATGTGTTAGGTGCCTCCATAGAGAGCTTGGAAGATATTAAGGGCAGGCGAATTTCAAAGGTAAGCCAAAAATAAATTTCTAGCCAACATGAGCCATGAAATTCGCACGCCGATGAATGCCATTGTCAACTTTTGCGACCTCCTCACAAGAACAGAACTGAGCAAAAAGCAAAAGGAATATCTGGGCATAATTCGTTCCTCTTCGTGGTCATTACTGGAGATTATCAATGACATTTTAGATGTATCGAAAATTGAGGCCGGCAAACTAGATTTTGAAAAATCTCCAACCTCAATTCGCGAAGTAATTGAAGACGTATCCAACATGTTTCGCCATCTAATCAAGGAAAAGAAAATTACATATAACGTCGAACTTGCTCCAGATGTGCCCTTGCAAGTGGTCACGGATCCTCTACGTCTCAAACAAGTTCTGATTAATCTCGTCTCCAATGCGTTTAAATTCACCGAGAAAGGACGAATATCTGTTTCTGTAAATAGCAAATCAATAACGCAACATACAGCAGAACTTCTGTTTTGCGTCGAAGATACGGGTATTGGTATTTCTCCCGCAATTCAAGGCCAGCTTTTCGATGCGTTCACACAAGCTGATAGCTCGATTACCCGAAAGTATGGAGGAACCGGATTGGGTCTTACCATCAGCAAAAAAATAATCGAAATGATGGATGGCACCATTTGGGTGGAGAGCACACCGAATGTGGGAAGCTCATTTTTCTTTACTGTAAAATTCAAAATCGCCGCTATCGAAGACAATCGCATGCGGTCCATTCATCCCCAGTTAAAAAACCGAAGCGTGTTAGTTGTATCCCAAGATTTAAAATCGATTCAAATGATATACCGATCGCTTGAGCCATGTGGTGCTAATATTCAGACCGTGTCATCAGCCGAATCCGCGTTATCTTTGCTTCAAAAGTCGATTAGAAAAAATCCGTTTGATTTAATTTTCATGGATATCAGACAGCCCGGCATGGACGGACTTGCGGCTTCAAAAAAAATAAAAAAAGATAACCGTGTTAAGGCGCCTGCAATCATTCTCATAAACGTTAGTGGTCGGAAAGATGATGTTAAAACGATTCAAGAGACCGGTATCGAGGCGTTGTTGATGAAACCTCTCTCCCAGTCATTACTTTTTGATTCCATTATGAACATTTTTGTGGATAGCACATCCAACCGTATCCCCGACATGGTGGATAGTGTTTTGCCCGGGGAATTTGCCGAGGTACGCATTCTTTTAGTTGAAGATAATCCAGTCAATCAAATGGTGGCAACTGAAGTATAAACTATTGCCGGTGTTTCTGTGGACAACGCCAACAATGGGATTGAGGCAGTAAACGCGGTCAAATGGATGGGAGATCGATACAACGTCTTCAGGATTAGATGTCAACGATGGACTTAACCGGATTGGCTCCTATGAAAAATACAAGAAAATTTTGCGGGAATTTTGTAGAGATCATCAAAGCTTCCCCCGAGAATTTCGCGAACTTATCATCAACCAGAAGTTTAAAGCTGCCCAATTAAAAGCACACTCTCTTAAAGGGGCTGCAGGCAATATCTCGGCCAAAAACATCCAACGGGCAGCAGAAATGCTGGAAATCTCCTGCATACATACGGATCAGAAAAAAATTCTGGACGGACTAAACGCATTGGAATCCGGCTTTGCCCAACTCACAAAATCTCTAAAAAACATAAAACCAAACTCCAGCAGCAGCCTTACGACGAATTGTAGAGAGACAAACGTTGATTTAGAACAAGCACTCCAAATGGTAAAAAATCTCGACAATCGGTTAGTAGAATGTGACCCTTTGGGATCGGAACGCTACGTTGCAGATATCAACCAATATTTGCCTGCGGATGCGTTCACAACAGATCGAAAAATTATGGAACAACAGATTATCAATTATCAATTCGATGCAGCAAGAGAAACCCTGAGGCTGATGGTTACGAAATTAAAAAGACAATACACCCACCATGAAAGATGGAATGGTACTGGATATCCAAAAGGCCTTAAAGAGGAGGAAATCCCGCTGGCAGGAAGAATTACCTGCATTTGCGATGTATTCGATGCGCTTATATCCGAACGTCCTTATAAAACTGCTTGGCCAATGGAAAAAGCACTGGAGGAGATTCAATCAGAAAGTGGCACATATTTTGACCCCCGACTGGTCACACTCTTCGTGAAAATGGAACCCGATCTGAGAAGGATCGTTCAGACCCTCGGGTTACTTTGAATAATACCCAGAGATTCTGGATCCGCCCCCCCAAAAAAGTCCACCATCGACCTCTGAATTCCGCATTTCGCGTCCGATGTTTTTTTTCTTGACAGATTCCGGGGAACCTTTTATAACTACTTTGTAGCTAAATTGTAGTTAATTTATAGCTTAAAACGATCGCTCGCGACCCCCGAGCCGGCGCGCATTGTCAGTAAAATCATAAACAAATTCGGTTACTTAACAGAGCACCCTCCCGACATCGGGAATTCGATCGGTGACAACCTGGAACACCGATAGATGCGGGCCGACAGGAAATCAACGTGTTCCACATAATAGAGGAGAATATGGTCGCCCTGAAAAGAGAAACGGGCCTGAAAGAGATCAGCGCGAAGCCGGAAGATCCTGGCAAATCCCCTAAGGCTAAGTTCAGAGTCCTCGGGGAAGAGATGATCGAAAAGGAAGTCAAACCGTCCGGAAACAGCGGCCGGGTCTATCTGCCTCTGAATTGGGTGGGCAAGCAGGTCAAAATCATTCGCATCGATTGATGGAGAGAAGGATGAGGGCCGCTTTGAGTTAAATGCCTGCAATCCATGATTAATCAAAAAGTATCCCACGAATTCAGATAATTTAGAAGGGAAGAAAAATGAGGTACGCAGAAACAGGGATTAATTTAGAAGTTGATCTAACCCGAGGAAACATTGAGAGGGTACAAACGGACCCAAGAGACACCGAGCTTTATCTGGGAGGTCTAGGTACGAACGCCAAGATATTATGGGACAGGGTTCCCCCTGAAGCAGAACCCTTTTCTCCCGAGAATTTACTCATATTCAGCGCCGGTCTTTTATGCGGCACACCGGCTACCGGTTGTAATCGAACCATTGTGTCTACCATTTCTCCTCAGACCCGATTAATGGCATTTTCAATGATGGGGGGATTTTGGGCACCGGAATTGAAGTATGCCGGTTATGACAAAGTGATACTGCGCGGCAAGTCTTCCGATCTGGTTTACTTGTGGATCAACAATGACAAGGTAGAAATCCGAGATGCATCCCATTTGCAGGGTAAAGGCGCTACTGAAACTGCAGAACTGATTCGACAGGAGTTGAAGGAGCCCAAAGCCCAAGTGGCTGCTATCGGCCTGGCCGGTGAAAACAGGGTCTATTTTGCTTCTATTGAGCAGGGGAGGTCCAGTGCCAGCCGATTAGGGATAGGCGCCGTAATGGGCGATAAAGGAGTAAAGGCGATCGCTGTTCGCGGAACAGGGGACATCAATATTGCGCAACCGGCCGCATATTTGGAGCTTTGCTACGAAGTGATGGAATATATAAAATTCCGAAATGAAAATCCAATTCCTGGAGTAATGACCATCTTACAGGGGCTTGGGTCGCCGCAGGAGATGCAAGTCCATGATGAGAAGTGGCACACCGAGAATTTCATGTGGGGAAACTCTCGCGTGCGCCGAAGAGATTTTTGGACCGATGAGGTCAAAAGGGCGTGGACGCAGACTATGGAGAGTATGCGGACACGGCTAATAAGTTGCTATAACTGTCCCATGCAATGCGCGGCAACCATTTCCCCTCCGGGAAAACCAACCTACATGATGAAATGTTTCTCGAAACTGACCTATACAATGGCGGCCATGTCAGATCTGGATTTTGGTTTGAAAATCGCACAACATGCTACGGAATATGGCGTGGACGGATACTCAACCCCGCAAGTGATGGCCTTCGGCCTTGAACTCTATGAAAACGGTATTTTAACTGATGACGACTTTCCAGGTATGCCGTCCGACAACGAGGGAAGATTTTACTACCTACTTGACAAAATTGTCCGGCGGGAAGGGATCGGAGATATTTTGGCCAATGGTACATATTGGGCGGCCAAAGAGATTGGTAAGGGTGCGGAAGAATATGCTCATAATAATATCAAGAAACACGAACAGCTGCCTCTCAAACTGTCCATGCTAAATCCCGTCTATTTCCTTATGTATGCTACCGGCGAGAAGATAAACATTACCCAGATTGAAGGGCAGTTCCCCCAAGCGCCTTACCCCAAGAGAGAGCACAGAGAAGCGTTTGTCAAGGATTGGTTCCAGGTTCCTGATGAAAAGTTCAAGCAATATTTTTTGGACTGGGAACCACGCGGAGAAAACTCAAATCCATATTATCCGACGGTTCAGATGTCTTGTGACATTGTGGACTGGCAAGAGAAAATGCACTACATCGATGACGCCCTCGGTATGTGTGCCGGCCTGTCATCATTTCCCCTGAAGCCTCCATATCATATACATAATTACCCGAAATTTATCTCATCAGGTGCCGGAATCGATATGGATGAAGATAAACTGTCGCAAGCCGCCAAAAGATACCGAACCTTAGTAAGAGCCATTAATATAAGAAGAGGCATGCGCAGAAAAGATGACAAGCCGCCGGAGAACCATTGGAAGAAACGATTTCCCGAACTTGAAAAGGAACTTTTAGATACCTATTACAAATTTAAAGGATGGAATAACGATGGTATTCCGACGAAAGAGTCTTTACACGAATTGGATTTGCAATACGTGAGCGAAGACTTCTTACAGAGGGGGATCTTGACGGATGGTGAAGATGCCCCTTCAAAAGAGACATCGGTGGAGAAAGAGCAGGAATAAAGTGAAGGAGGCGATAACCGTGCCAGGTGAGAAGAAGAAGAAAATAATTAAAACCATAAAAATTGATGTCGACAAATGCCATGGTTGCCGGGCATGTGAAATGATCTGCTCCGCCTTTCACGCGGCGCCTAAATATAGCAGCAATAATCCGGCGCGGGCTCGGATTCGCGTGATTAGTGAGCCACTGTCGGACATATATGTTCCTGTATACGCGGGTGATTATGCTCCCGCCGAATGTGCCGGCAGAGACAAATACACGATTGACGGAAAGGAATACGACGAGTGTGCCTTCTGCAGGGCTTCTTGCCCATCCAGAGACGAGTTCAAAGAACCGGATTCCGGACTCCCGCTAAAATGCGATATGTGTGAAGGCGAAGAAGAGCCCTTGTGTGTGAAATGGTGCACTGTTGATGCCCTGACTGTAGAGGAAAGGGAAGAGGAAGTCGAAGAAGAGGAGGAGCAAGAGGAGTTGGAGATCGGATTGGAATCGCTGGCCGACAAATACGGATTAGATAAGCTAAAGGATGCGTTAGCCCGAATGTCAAAGAAGGACTAAGGTTTCTGGGTTCAGGGTTCAAGCTTCAGAGGTTCAGGGTTGACATACAAACACAACCGCTGATCGCTTAAAAACCAAACCGGCTGCATACACCCGCTTTCAAGGTCAACCTATAACGTACGGACGTAGCCCCTAAAGTAACCCTGAACGGTGAACCTTGAACCTGTGAACCGTATATTAAGGAAAAAAGAGGATTGATAAAAACCGTGGAGAATGTAGCCGACTATAAAGAGATCGTAGATGTCATAAAAGAGAACGGTGGAGAAGCCTTCAAGTTATGCTATCAATGCGGTTTATGTGATGTTGTGTGTCCGTGGAACAGGGTTAGAACCTTTAGCATGCGCAAGATAGTTCGCGAGGCCACCTTCGGTTTAACGGATATAGAAAGTGACGATATATGGCTCTGCTCGACCTGCGGAACATGCCCTCAACGGTGTCCCCGGGACGTCAGACAAATAGAATCCGGCGTAGCGCTACGCCGGATTGCCACCGAATATGGTGTTTTTCCTACTTCTGTCCAGTCGATCCGCACTGTGAGTGCCAGCCTTAGGGGTGCAGGCAATCCCTTGAATGAAAAGCGAGAAGATCGGGCAAACTGGGCAGAAGGTCTGCCGGTAAAGACGTTCACTGAGGAGTTGGAAGTTTTATATTTCCCCGGTTGCTATCTTTGCTATGACCCAAGATTAAAAAAGGTCGCTGCTGCCACAGCCAATATCCTTAACAAAGCCGGGATCGATTTCGGGATACTGGGTTCCAAGGAGAATTGCTGCGGAGAAAGCATCCGCAAGACGGGTGATGAGGAATTATTCAAGCGCCTGGCCAAGGAAAACATCAAAAACTTTATTGATAGTGGTGTCAAGAAAATTCTTGTTTCCTCCCCCCATTGCTACCATACCTTTAAAAACGAGTACCCCGAATTTATGGTGAATTTTGAGGTAGTTCATATTACCCAATATTTATCCGAGCTTATTGATAAGGGCAGGCTCGAGCTCAACAAGGCGTACGGTAAGAAAGTAACCTATCATGACCCATGTTACCTCGGTCGGCACAACGGCATCTATGACGAACCTCGCGATGTTCTAAAGAAGGTGCCCGGTTTAGAGCTAAATGAGATGCCTGAGTCGCGGCAAACCAGTCTGTGCTGCGGCGGCGGCGGCGGCCGAATTTGGATGGAAACGCTGAAGGGTGAACGATTCTCCGACCTCAGACTAGAACAAGCTATAGGCATTGGGGCCGAGGTGCTGGTTACGTCCTGCCCGTACTGCATTACCCATTTCGAGGAAAGCAGGTTATCCTTGGAGGATAATCAAAGCTTAGTGATCAGGGATATTACGGAAATTGTTGCTGAGGTGATTTAACCCAACTGGTGAAACCGTGGGGTGAAACCTGATGAGGTGATTGAACGTGGAAAACGAAACAGTAATAGTAGAAAAAGATCAACAACTTAGTCAAAGTCTTACAGACAGCGATTTTGGAGACGTATTGATTGTCGGCGGTGGGATCAGCGGTATTCAAGCTGCTCTCGATCTTGCCGATTCGGGTTATAAGGTTTATTTGGTTGAGAAATCACCTGCCATCGGCGGTCATATGGCCCAGCTTGACAAGACCTATCCCACCAATGACTGCTCCATGTGAATACTCTCGCCCAAACTGGTCGAGGTCGGCCGGCATCCAAACATCGAGGTCATGACGTATACTGAAGTATACAGCGTAGAAGGGGAAGCAGGAGACTTCAAGATTACCCTGAGTAAAAAGCCCAGATACGTTATAGAAGATAAATGCACGGGTTGTGCGACCTGTGTAGAGTACTGCCCCGTCGAGGTCCCCGATCCTTACAATCAAGATTTATCGGCGAATAAAGCCATCCATATATACTTCTCACAAGCCGTTCCCCTTGTCACATATATTCATGACAACTGCCTTTACCTTAAAGAGAAGAAATGCCTTATTTGTGAAGGCGTCTGCAAGAATGAAGCCATAGATTTTCAGCAAGTGGCGGAGAAAGTGGAAGTAAAAGTAGGCGCGATCGTACTGTCTCCGGGATATGAGCCATTTGATCCGAAGTTAAAGGATGAGTATGGCTACGGAAAGATGGAAAACGTCGTAACCAGTCTTGACTTCGAACGGCTTTTATGCGCTACCGGGCCACACGAAGGTGAGATATTGCGCCCTTCCGATAAGAAGCACCCCCATAAAATAGCCTGGATTCAATGCGTCGGTTCCAGACGGGTTACCCCCGGCGATAACAGCTATTGTTCAGCCGTATGCTGCACCTATACCCAGAAGCAGGTAATTTTAACCAAAGATCATGATGCAGAGGCAGAGTGTACGATATTCCATAACGATATTCGTTCCTACGGCAAGGATTTCGAGCCCTTTTATCAAAGAACAGAGCAACTTTCCGGGATTCGCTTTATCAGAAGCTATGCGTCCGTCGGAAAGGAGATCCCGGAAAGCAAGAATGTTACCATAAAATACGCAACTGCCGCGGATGGAGTAAAGGAAGAAGAATTTGATCTGGTGGTATTAAGCGTGGGGTTGAATCCACCTCATGAAGTGAAAAAATTGGCAGATAAGTATGGCATCGAGCTCAATTCTCACGGATTCTGCAAAACCAATCCTGCTAATCCGATTGGGACCTCTCGCCCGGGAATTTTTGTCAGTGGAGCATTCCAGGGTCCTTTGGATATTCCCGAGTCGGTTTTTTCCGCCAGCGGAGCCGGCTCACAATGTGGTGAAATCCTTGACTACCGGCGGGGGAAGCTGTCCAAAGAAAGGATATATCCGCCGGAAAAGGATGTCTCGGAAGAAGAGGCCCGGGTAGGGGTCTTTGTGTGTCATTGTGGCGCCAATATCGGAAGGGTGGTCGATGTTCCTTCCATAGTGGATTATGCCTTGACCCTGGACAACGTTGTCTACGCTACCGAACAGCTATTTTCATGCGCGACCGATTCAGCCGAATCGATAACAGAGACAATCAAGGAAAAAAATCTCAATCGAGTGGTGGTCGCCGCCTGCTCCCCCAGGACACTTGAACCGTTATTCCGGGATACTCTCAGGGAGGGGGGCATTAATCAGTATTACTTCGAAATGGCCAATATCAGAGAACATTGCTCTTGGGTCCACTCTCGCGAAAAGGAAGACGCCACCGCCAAGGCCAAGGATATAACCCGGATGTCGGTAGCACGAGCTTGCCATTTGGAGCCACTACAGGAAATTGATCTGCCGGTCAACAAGTCGGCGCTGGTGGTTGGTGGCGGTATTGCCGGCATGACGTGTGCTCTTTCCATCGCCGGCCAGGGACATGAGGTTCACCTGCTGGAAAAGGATAAAGACCTGGGCGGAATGGCAAGAAAAATTCATTACACGCTGGATGGGATGGATGTTCAGGCCTATCTGAGTGACCTTGTGCGCAAGGTTTATCAGCACCCCGCAATACATGTATATACGGATGCTATTATCACAGAGGCTACCGGTTATGTGGGGAATTTTCTAACCAAGGTGATCTCTGAGAGAGGGGCCTCAGACATAAAGCACGGTGCAACCGTCATCGCTGTTGGTGCCGATGCATATAAACCCACCGAATATCTTTACGGGGAAGATGACAGGGTAATGACCAATCTTGAGTTGGAAGAGCAGATCACCCAAGGAAATGAAAAGGTAATCAACGCGGAATGTCTCGTGATGATCCAATGCGTCGGCTGCAGACAGGAAGATCGAAATTACTGCGCCCGGATATGCTGTAACCAGTCTATAAAGAACGCCCTGAAACTAAAAAAGATAAATCCCCAGATGGATATCTACATTCTCTTCAGGGATATCAGAACGTATGGGTTCGCAGAGGATTATTACCGGGAAGCCTCCAATAACGATGTTAAGTTCATCCGCTTCGAGCCTGATGATAAGCCTCAGGTAGAAGCTGCTCAGGCGGAAGGCCGCGCCGTTTTGAGGGTTGCTGTGAGCGATCCCATTTTAGGTAAAAAACTTGCCATAGATGCCGATTTCATTTCTCTGGCTGCTGCCGTTATTCCCCCCGAGGGAAACAGGGAAATCGCCCAATTATTCAAGGTCACTCTGGGAGCGGATGATTTTTTCAAAGAGGCCCATGTTAAATTGAGACCGGTTGACTTTGCCGCGGATGGCGTTTTCCTGTGTGGGACAGCTCATTATCCCAAGCATATACCGGAAGCGATCAACCAGGCTTATGGCGCTGCGAGTCGGGCCTTAACCCTTCTCTCGCATGATATCGTCACTGTCTCGGGTGCTGTTTGCAAAGTAAAAGAGAACGATTGTGTATCGTGTGGCGCATGCATTACAGCTTGTACCTACGGTGCCATAGATTTCCGAGAGACACCCCAAGGCAGAAAGGCCTGGGTTAATCCTGTTATCTGCAAGGGAGATGGCCTCTGCACCGCAAAGTGTCCAACAAATGCTATTTTTCTGAAGCACTTTACCGACGAAGAGCTAATGTGCCAAATTGATACCGCGTTTCTAGATGATGAGATCATACAAAGGATTTAAGAACGAATGAATACAGGACACACATTTAAACCCAGAATATTAGGTTTTGTATGCCATTGGTGAGCATACGGCGCTGCTGACATGGCTGGAGTTTCCAGACTGCAATATTCGACTAACATGCGGCTCATCCGTGTCATGTGTTCCGGTAGAGTCGACCTGGAATTTATTCTC
>Ga0209536_100006854_pt1 | contig 17344 bp, 18 predicted proteins | sample DeeMarSeWOR28_12_FD_187461 | JGI IMG/M metagenome (GOLD analysis project Ga0209536, IMG submission 187461) | Marine sediment microbial communities from White Oak River estuary, North Carolina - WOR-2-8_12 (SPAdes) (version 2) | ecosystem: Environmental > Aquatic > Marine > Intertidal zone >... | reverse complement strand
CTCGCTGACGTTGCACCAGTCCCACCCGGGCGCCGGCGAGGACGACCCGCGCGAGCCGCTGCCGATCCCGGTGCGGGTGGGTCTGCTGGCCCCCGACGGCCGCGAGCTGGCGCTGCGGCTCGAAGACGGCGAGGACGCGCCGCTCGAGCGGGTGCTGCTGCTCGAACGCGAGACGCAGCGCTTCGTCTTCCGCGACGTGCCCGAGCGGCCGGTTCCGTCGCTGCTGCGGGGATTCTCGGCGCCGGTCAAGCTGCGCGCGCCATTCGACAGCCGCGACCTGGCCTTCCTGATGGGCCACGACCGCGATGCCTTCAATCGCTGGGAGGCGGGACAGCAGCTGGCCACGCAGATGCTGCTCGCGCTGGCCCAGTCGGCCGCCCAGCAGCGGCCCCTGGCGCTCGATCCGGACTTCTCCGACGCCTTCGGCCGGGTGATCGAGGACGACACCCTGGATGGCTCCCTGAAGGCGCTGGCGCTCACGCTGCCGGACGAGCGCGTGCTCGCCCAGGAGCAGGCGGTGATCGACGTCGACGCGATCCACGCCGCCCGGGAGTTTGCGATCGGCGAGCTCGCGCGTCGGCACCGGCAGGCGCTGGGCTCGGCCTGGGAGCGCAACGCCGCAGGCCGGCCCTATCGCCACGACAAGCGCGCGATCGACGCGCGCCGGCTCAGGAACACCGCGCTGCGCTATCTGGCCGCTCGGGGCGACCCCGAGTGGACCGCCCGGGTCGCGCGTCAGTTCGACGGGGCGGACAACATGACCGATCGCGCGGCGGCGCTCGCGATCCTGGTGGGGCTGGACGCACCCGAGCGCGAGGCCGCGCTGGCCGCCTTCTACCAGACCTGGCGCCACGACCCGCTGGTGCTCGACAAGTGGTTCGGCCTGCAGGCGCTCTCGCCGTTGCCGGACACCCCGGAGCGGGTGCGGGCCCTCTATCGTCACCCGGACTTCTCGATCCGCAACCCGAACCGCGTGCATGCGCTGGTATCGAGCTTCGCCGCGGGCAATCCGGTCCGCTTCCACACCGCCTCCGGCGAGGGCTATCGCTTCCTGGCGGACGTGACGCTCGAGCTCGACGCGATCAACCCCCAGGTGGCCGCGCGCATGGTCTCCCAGTTCAGCCAGTGGCGGCGCTACGACGAGCCGCGGCAGGCGCTGATGAAGGCGCAGCTCGAGCGCATCGCCGCGCAGCCCCGGCTCTCGAAGGACGTGTTCGAGAACGTCGGCCGCGCACTCGCGGGCAGCTGAGCGCCGCGAGGAGCGAGCGATGCGCCCGTGACGCCCGCGCCCGAGCAGAAACCCGCCGAGCTCCAGCTCGAGCGCCGGTCGCCGGAGACGCTGGTGCTGCGGCTGATCGGCGCGTGGACGATCCGCTCGCGGCTGCCGACCAGCGCCGAGGCGCTGGCGGGCGCGACCCGGTCGGGGGCGCGCGAGATCGTCTTCGACACCAGCGGTCTCGCCGCCTGGGACAGCGCGCTGCCGGCCTTCCTGCTGCGCCTGGGCGAGGGCTGCCGGGCGGCGGGTCTCCGCTGCGACCTGTCGGCGCTGCCGGAGGGGGTGGGGCGCCTGCTCGAGCTCGCCTCGGAGGTGCCCGAGCGCGAGGACGCCCGCAGGGCGAAGCTCCGCGTGCCACTGCTCGCGCGGCTGGGAAGCGTCGTGATCGCGCTGGCGCTGGCGAGCCGCGCGGTGCTCGAGTTCATGGGCGAGCTCACGCTCTCGATCGGGCGGTTGCTGACCGGCCGCGCCCAGTTCCGGCGCGTGGACCTGTGGCGCACGGTGCAGGAGTGCGGCGCGAACGCGCTGCCGATCGTCACGCTGATCAGCCTGCTGGTCGGGATGATCCTGGCCTTCGTCGGCGCGGTCCAGCTCGAGCAGTTCGGCGCGGAGATCTACGTGGCGAATCTGGTCGGCCTGGCGATGGCGCGCGAGATGGGTGCGATGATGACGGCCATCATCATGGCGGGGCGCACCGGTGCGGCCTTCGCCGCGCAGATCGGCACGATGCGCGTCAACGAGGAGATCGACGCGCTGGCGACCTTCGACTTCTCTCCGATCGACTTCCTGGTGCTGCCCCGGGCGATCGCCCTGGCCGCGATGCTGCCGCTGCTCTGCATCTACGCCGACTTCCTGGGGATCGTGGGCGGCGCGCTGATCGGGGTCGGCATGCTCGACCTCTCGCCGGCACTCTACTGGGACCAGACCGTGGGCGCGGTCGATCTGATGGACTTCGGTGTGGGCCTGTTCAAGAGCGCCGTGTTCGGGGTGCTGGTCGCGGTCGCGGGCTGTCTGCGCGGCCTGCAGTGCGGCACCAGCTCCGCCGCGGTGGGGCTCGCGGCCACCTCGGCCGTGGTGAGCGGGATCGTCGCGATCATCGTCTTCGACGCGATCTTCACCGTGCTCTTCGACGTGCTCGGGATCTGATGTCGACTGGCGCGCCCCCGATCGAGGTCCGCGACCTGACCATCGGCTACGGCGAGCTGGTGGTACAGCGCGACCTGAGCTTCCGCGTGCGCCGCGGCGACGTGTTCATCGTGATGGGCGCCTCCGGCTGCGGCAAGACCACCCTGCTGCGCAACATGGTGGGGCTGATGCAGCCGATGCGCGGGGAGGTCTTCTACGACGGCGATCCGTTCTGGGGCAGCACCGCCGAGGAGCGCCACCGGCTCACGCGCCGCTTCGGGGTGATGTTCCAGGGGGGCGCGCTGTGGAGCTCGATGACCCTGGCCGAGAACGTCTCGCTCCCGCTCGAGGAGTACACGGACCTGTCCGCCGCGGCGATTCGCGAGATCGCGAGCCTGAAGCTGGCGCTGGTCGGCCTCGGCGGCTTCGAGGACTACTACCCTTCGGAGATCAGCGGGGGCATGCAGAAGCGCGCCGGCATCGCGCGCGCGATGGCGATGGACCCGGAGATCCTGTTCCTCGACGAGCCCTCCGCCGGTCTCGATCCGATCAGCTCGCGCCGGCTCGACGAACTGATCCTCGAGCTGCGCGATAGTCTGGGCGCCACGGTGGTGGTCGTGACCCACGAGCTACCGAGTATCTTTGCGATCGGGAACGACAGCATCTTCCTGGACGAGGAGGCGCACACGATGATCGGAAGCGGAGATCCGCGTGCGCTGCGGGACGAGTGCGAGCAGGAGAAGGTGCGTCGCTTCCTGCGGAGGGAAGCGTGAGCCGGCAGGCGAGCCCGGTGCTGATCGGTGCCTTCGTGCTGGCCGCACTCGGGCTCGCCGCGGCCGCCACGATCTTCTTCGGGACGGGCGTTTTTCTCAAGAGAACGACCACTTACGTGATGTTCTTCGAGGGTGACGTGAGTGGTCTGCGGGTGGGGGCGCCAGTCACCTTCCGGGGCGTTCCGGTCGGCAAGGTCAGTGCCATCCGCGCCTCGCTGCAGCGCCGGGGCGAGCGGGTCGAGACCCGGGTGGCCGTCTACGCGGAGCTCGACCAGGGGGTGGTGGAGGCGCAGTCCGAATTCGGAGCGCCCGCGGACGAGGTCTACCGGCTGCTGATCGAGAACGGGATGCGCGCTCAGCTCCAGATGCAGAGCCTGGTCACCGGCCAGCTGTTCGTGCAGCTCGACTTCCATCCGGATCGACCCGCGATCTTCGTCGGCGGCGATCCGAACGTGCTGGAGCTTCCGACCATCCCCACGCCGCTCGAGCTGGTCACCCGCTCGGCGCGTCAGCTGCTGGAGCGGATCGGCGAGCTGCCCCTCGAGGAGATCATCGAGAACCTGAACACCTCGCTGGCGGCCGCGGGCAAGCTGCTCGGGTCCGGCAGTGCCCAGCGCCTGCTCGACGACCTCGACGCTGCGGCGCGCGACGTGGGCGGGCTGGTGCGGAGCCTGGACGGTCGCACGGCCGGGGTCGCCGGCGAGCTGCAGCAGACGCTCGAGCAGGCCCGGACCACGCTCGCGGAGCTGAACGGGCTGATCGCAGATCTGGGCACCGACTCGGAGCTCCAGTACGAGCTCGAGGTGCTGCTGCGAGAGGCCACCGGGGCGGCCCGTGCGATGCGGATCCTGGCCGAGACGCTCGAGCAACACCCCGAGTCGCTGCTCTCGGGCCGCGGCCCGGGCCCCGGAGGTCCTTGAGGATGGTTCTTGCGATACCGAGGCAAGTGGCCGTCGTTGCAGCCGTCCTGCTGTGCGCGGGGTGCGTGGAGCTGGGCGGCGCGACGGCGCCTTCGCGCTTCTACACGCTCGTGCCGCTGGCCGAGGCCCGGCAGGTTCCGGGCGACCTCGGCCTGGGCGTGGGGCCGATCCGCTCGCCCGCGTACCTCGACCGTCCCCAGATCGTCACGCGGAGCGGGGAGAACCAGCTCGAGCTCGCGTCGTTCGACCGCTGGGCCGAGCCGCTGGACGAGTCCGTCGCGCGCGTGATGGCGAGCAACCTGGCGCGCCTGCTCGGGACCGAGCGCGTGCAGCAGCACCCGTGGCGCGACTCGCGCGCCGTGCAGCTGGCGGTGGAGATCGACCTGCTGCGCCTCGACGGCCGCTGGGGCGAGTCCGTGACGCTCGAGGCCTTCTGGACCGTGCGCGGCGAGGGGGCGATGCTGCAGCGCAGCTCGCGCATCGCGGAGCCGCTCGGGGGTCGCGACTACGCCGAGCTGGCGGCGGCGATGAGCCGCGCGCTGGCGACGCTGGCGCGCGAGATCGCCGACGCAGCCTCTGCCGCGAGCCTCGGCTCCTGATCAGCCGAGCCGCCCGATGCGACGCCCCAGCCGCAGCGGGGTGCCGGGCGCTGGGATCTCCAGCTCGAGTGCCCCGGGCGCCGCCACCAGCACCAGGCTCGAGCCGAACTCGAAGCGGCCCCACTCCTGTCCCTTCGCGAGCGCGAGCCCGGGGGGGTCGTAGACCCGCGCGCTGCGCGCCTCGCCGGGGCCGGTGCAGAGGTCGTCGAAGGCCAGCCTCACCCGGCCGACCAGCGTCGCCCCCACCGCGACGATCGCCAGCGCGGCACCCGAGGCCAGCTCGAAGCGGGCCACGATGCGCTGGTTCTCGGCGAACAGGCCGGGAACCCCCTCCACGCCGATGCGGTTGACCGGCCAGAGGCTGCCGGGCAGGTGGGTGGCGGCGACGACGCGGGCGTCGCAGGGCATGTGGAAGCGGTGGTAGTCGCGAGGCGCGAGGTAGAGGGTCGCGAAGGCGCCGCCCTCGAAGCCAGCGGCCAGCGCGTCGCTGCCGAGCAGCGCGCCCAGCGAGTAGGGCCGCCCCTTGACCTGCAGCAGCTCGCGCTGGTGGACCCTGCCGCCGGCACCCCAGGCGCCGTCGCAGGGTGCGACCACGGCATCGGGGGCGGGGTCGATCGGGCGCGCGCCGTCGCGCAGTGGGCGCGTGAAGAACGCCTGCAGGCTCGGATAGGCGGAGATCGGCAGCGCGGCCTCCGAGAAGTCGACCCCGACGGCGGCGCCGAAGAGCCGGATCTCGGCGCGCTGCAGCGGGCCGGGCAGGCGCCACTCGGCGGCGCGCCCGGCCGCGTGGGACAGCGCGTGCAGGGGCAGCCTGCGCAGGATTGCCAGCGCGAGTCGCCTGTGCGGTGCGGCCACACGGGCAGGGTAGGCACTTCGGCCGGGCTTCGCGCCGGCCGCGCTGCCCCGATCCCGGCTACGCTGCGGGCATGACGGAGACCGCAGCGCGACCCGCCACCGTGGGCATCCTCGCGAACCCGCTGGCGGGTCGCGACGTGAGGCGGCTGGCCGCGCGCGCGAGCACCACGACGCTCGAGATCAAGCGCGATCAGGTGGCGCGCGCGGCGATCGGCGCGGTCGCCGGCGGAGCGCAGCGGGTGCTGGTGGTGAAGGAGCCCTTCCGCATCTCGTCCAGCGCGGTCGAGAACCTGCAGATCGGCGCACAGATCGAGGTGCTCGACGTCGGCTGCGAGCTGCGCGCCGCGGACTCGGAGCGCGCCGTGCGTGCGATGCAGGCGCTCGGCTGCGGCGCGCTGGTGGTGCTCGGCGGCGACGGCACCCAGCGGGTGGTGGCCCGCGCCTGGCCAGACGTGCCGCTGGTCCCGCTCTCGACCGGCACCAACAACGTCTTCCCGCTGTCGCTGGAGGCGACCGCCGCGGGCGCAGCGGCCGGCCTGGTGGCCTGCGGGGGCGTGCCCGAGCAGCAGGTGGTGCGACGCGCGAAGTGCGTGCGGGTCGAGGTCGAGGGCGAGTCCGCCGACCTCGCGCTGGTGGATGCGGTGCTGCTGGCCGACGACGCGGTCGGGAACTTCATGCCCTTCGATCCGAAGCGCTTGCGCCGGCTGGTGCTCGCGCGGGCCGAGCCCACAGCGGTGGGCTGCTCTCCGATCGGCGGGCTGCTCGAGCCGTGCGGCGCCGCCGACGACTTCGGGGTCGAGGTCGTGTGCGGCGCCGGCGCGAACGGCGGACGCGCGCTGCTGGCGCCGATCTCGCCCGGTCTGTTCCGCAGCGTGCACGTGCTGGACGCCCGGCGCATCGAGCTCGGTCAGGTGGTGCGGGTGCGGGGTCCCGGCGTGCTGGCCTTCGACGGCGACCGTGAGCGCGGGCTCGCGCCCGAGCAGCAGGCCCTGCTGCGCGTCGAGCGCGATGGCCCGCGCGTGGTCGACGTCGCACGCGCTCTCACGTTGGCCGCGCGCGCCGGACGTTTCGTCGACCGCGACCACTGGCACGACGCGTTCGACACGGCCCGCGGCGAGCTCGACTGCTGCTGACCCGCTCGCCGACGTCGGGCGCTAGTCGAAGCTCCTGCGCAGCCGGTCGAGCCCCTCCCGGTAGCCCGGTGCGTCGCCGTAGTCGACGAAACCCGCGTATCGCGCGTGGGCGTCGAGAACGGGGCGGGCGTGGCGAATCGGACACCAGTACTGCTCGGTGCGCGCCAGGACCTCTCGCGCGTAGGCGATCAGGCCATTGGCGTAGCTGCAGTACGCGCAGTTGAGCTTCTCGACGGGGTTCAGGTAGCCGAGCCGATGCCGGTCGACGACCAGATAGTTTCGCCGACGCACCCTGGGAACCCCGTAGGCGCGGAAGCAGATCTGCTGGTAGAGCGTGACGCTCGCGTCGAGGATCAGCAACGGAACGATCATCGCGTAGATCACGGGCGCGGTGACCACGTTGAGCGGTCGGGCTCGGCGCAGGTAGCGCAGCAGGCCGATCCGGTAGCGCCGGTGGAGCTCGCGGATCTCCTGGGAGAAGCGCACGCGGCGACCGTGGAGCTCGTACCGGAACTCGCGCTCGGCCTGCCTGAAACGCTGCTCGAGTCGTGCCTCCCGCTCCCGGATCTCGCTGACGAGCTTCTCGATCTCCGGATTCATCTCGGGCTCCTCCAATCCCCCGGTCTGGCCGGGGAGTCCACGGGAGGTCGTCCGAGGGCTTCTCGGCCTCCAGCCATGCAGCGGGTCGCGGGGACCTCGTCGGGAGCGAGGCTCATCGAGTCGATGCCCGTCCCGGGAGAGGCTCGCGCATGGCGTGCAGTATACGAGGTCGTCGGCCGGTTCCGGCTCCCGACCTCTCTCGCTTCGGCGGAGTGGATCGGTCCCGGCCCGGGACGAGAGCGACCGCTGCCGAGCGTCCCGACCCGGGCGGCGCTTCGTCTACACTGCGGCCCGTGAGCAGTGAGCTCGAGGAGCGCCGGATCGGCGCGGTGACCGTGCTGTTCGGCGAGCGCGGTGGCAAGTATCCGCACGGCAACAGTCTGGCGGTGCGCGGAAGCGAGGAGTGCCTGGTGATCGATCCCTCGCTGGGACTGCTGCCGCGCCGCCACGAGCTGCCGCCGGCCGACCGGGTGCTGAACAGCCACTGCCACGAGGACCACGTGGCGGGCAATCACCTGTTCCCCGACGTGCCCTGGCACTTCCACGAGGCCGACGCGCCCTGCATCCGCTCGCTCGACGCGTTCATGCAGGTCTACGGCTTCCCGGAGCCGATCGCGGGTGTGTTCCGGCGCCTGCTGGTCGAGCGCTTCCACGTCGTGCCGCGCACCGATCCGGTGCCGTTCCGGGACGGGGACGTGTTCGGTCTCGGTGGCGGTGTGCGCGTGCGCGTCATCCACGCGCCGGGACACACGCGCGGCCACTGCTTCTTCCACGTGGAGCCCGACGACCTGATCTATCTGGCCGACGTCGACCTCTCGAGCTTCGGTCCCTACTACGGCGACGCCTGGTCCGATCTCCACGACTTCGAGCGCACGCTCGAGGCGATGCGCGAGCTGGAGGCGCGCCACTACGCCACCTTTCACCACATCGGCGTGATCGAGGGGCGCGAGGAGTTCCTGGCGCGGCTCGAGCGCTTCGCCGGCGTGATCCACAGCCGTGAGTCGCGGCTGCTCGAGTTCCTCGCGAGCGCCCCGAGGAGCCTCGACGAGATCGCCGCCCACCGCTTCGTCTACCGGCCCGAGGCCGACGTGCCCATCGCCGAGCCGGTCGAGCGCCGGAGCATGGCGCAGCACCTGGTCCGGCTCGTCGCGGAGGGGCGCGTGCGCGAGGTGGAGCCCGGCCGCTACCACGCCCCGGCGCGCGTCTGACGCCTGCCTTCCGGGGCCGCGCTCAGCCCCGACGGCCGACTGCGAGCACCAGGACCGCGACGACGAGGCCCAGCACCAGGCGCGGGTCTCCGAGCTGGCCCCAGGGGTCGATGGGAAAGGCGACGGTCTTCGCCATCGCGGCGATCTTGAACTCGTGGGTGCCGGAGAAGGCGGGATTCGACGCGATCTCCATCATGTCGCGCCGGCTGCGGTAGCGCATCAGACCGGCCTGGCTCCAGCGCTCCGCGCCCTCGATCCCCCAGACGTCCAGCGCCGGGGCGGCGGCCCGGCCGAAGACGACGGGGTGGCAGGCGCGCAGGAGCAGTGCCGGCCACATGTACTCCATGTAGCGATCCAGGACCTCGCCCGCGCTGGCGCCCGGCTCCACGCCGTCGATCGGTGTCGGCGGCTCGCGCATCTCGATCACGTTCACCATGGCGAAGTCGTCCCCGGTGTCGGACTCGAGGAAGTCGGTGATCAGCGCGATCTCCTCGGGGGACCTGCCCCGCTCCTTCATCGCCGCCACGTATCCGTCGATCTCCTCGCTGGAGAGCGGTCCGCCGCAGGACGTGTACCAGGAGAAGAACGCCAGATAGAGCACGGCGAGAACGCCCTGGAAGGCGCGCACCGTCGTGGATCGGGGCATGTTTCCTCCTGCGCTAACGCGCGTCGCGCTCCCACAGCGAGAGCACGTGCCCCTCGCTGGGCTTCGCGCGGCCCTCGAGCACCTCCCGGTAGACGCGCTCCACGTCCGCCGCCCCCCGTCCGCGCACGACCTCGAGCCACGCATCGGTGGAGTCGCAGAAGCGGCGCCAGCCCTCGGCCAGGCGCTGCTGGAAGCCCGCGGGCCCCCAGGCCTCGACCCGGTTCTTGATCTCTCCGGGCGCGAAGAAGAAGGCGGGCTCGGGTCCGGGGAGGTTCGCCGGCCGCGGTCCCGCGTTCCAGTGCGTGGCGCCCACGATGCAGCTGTGACCGAGCTGGTCTCCGAGATGGTGGTGCAGCGCGCTCACGAACTCCCCGTCGCCGGAATGGTCGATGAAGGTCGTGCGCACCCGGTTCGGCAGCGACTTCACGTTCGGGTAGGTGATGACCTCGTCGTAGAGGCCGAGACCGGCGACGAACTCCTGGTTTCGCGAAGAGGTGACGCCCACCACGCGGCCCCGGGCCTGGCTGGACAGGAGGAAGGCGAGGGCGATCGCGGTCTTGCTGGAGGCGCTGCCGATGACGAAGGTCTCGGCGCCGAATCCCTCGTGGTCGGCCAGGAAGGCGTCCACCAGGAACGAGGTCAGGAAGAGGCCGCGGAAGAGCAGGATCTGGTCCTCCCGGTCCGCCTCGTAGCTCGGGTCGGCGGTGGTCTTCCCGTACTGACGGTAGGCCAGGGCGTGTCGGGACCGGTGCGCGACCCCGTCGACGAACTGGGTCGGACCGACGTCCTGCGCCTCGATCACCAGGTGGGTCGCCATGGGGAAGAACCCGAAGACGCGTTCGCCGGGGATCACCTCCGGGTGACTCGACTCGATCACATCGCCGAAGCCCATGGCCGGGATCCGCCCCCAGCCCTCCTCGGCGGGGAAGAAGCCCCAGTAGTCGAGCATGTCTCCGGCGGCGGCGTAGGAGATGTTGTTCGAGGTCAGGGCGAAGCGATCGACCCGGAGTCGGACCTGGCCTGGCGCGAGCGCCTCGAGGTCGGTGGTCTCGAAGCGGGTCTGGCTCCAGTCGTCCCTGCGGACGAGGAAGCTCGAGCGGGTCTCGTCGGTCATGGGGGCCTCCTGTGGATACCCGGGGCGGCCACGCTATCGCGGCGTGCCGGTCTTGATGGCGCCGAAGAGGTAGCGGTTGATGCTGAAGAAGTACTCGCCGCTCGCTCCCAGCTCGCGCAGCTCGGCGGCCCAGGCCTCCGCCTCGTCGGCATCCACGCCGCGTCGCCCGGCCACGAAGGCCGCGATCGCCGCCAGGATGCCGAAGCTGTAGCAGTTGCGGTGCAGCGACGGGTTCACGAGGGGAATGACGTCGAGGTGATGCACGTCGAGCCCTGCGTCCTCGAGTCGTCGGCCGAGGGTGCGCGGAAGCCAGGGATCGTGGAGGTGCTCCTCCCAGGCGGACAGCACGCGTCGCATCCGCGCGCGATCGCGTGTGTGCCAGATCGCGCTGTCCCAGTCGGTGTCGAGCACGAAGACCCGGCCTCCGGGGCGCAGGACCCGGGCCACCTCGGCCAGCGCCAGGTCCAGATCGGCGACGTACTCGTAGACCTGCGTGGAGACGACGGCGTCGAAGCTGCCGTCCTCGAAGGGTAGCTTCGTGGCGTCGGCCACGCGGAAGTCGCATCCCTCCAGGTCTGCGCAGCGCCGCGTCGCCATCGCGGTCATCGCCTCGCTGGCGTCGATGCCCGCAACGCGGCCCGTCGAGCCGACCGTGAGCGCCATGTCATGGGCGAGCAGGCCCGGGCCGACGCCCACGTCCAGCACGCGCTCGCCGGGACGCAGCGCCAGCGCGGCCAGCACGCGGCTGCGCTGGCCGGCGACGTCGGGCGTCCGGTACATGATCTCGAGACTCCGGGCCGTCGCCTCGTCGAACTGGATCCCGCTGCTCACGGCTCGCTCCTCCAGACCCGGGTCTCGGGGAGACAGAGCATACCCGCTGGCGCCAAGGAGCTGGGCGCGGCTTCTGGGCCCCCGTGACGTTCCGGCTGGAAAGCCGCATGCTCCGCTGCGGTGATGATGGGGGGGCTCGGCAGGAACTGGCGGCTGGCGCCCGCGCTGCTGCTGGCGGCGGGGGTCGGCTGTGCGTCCGCGTCCGACGGCGGTCCGGTGGCCGAGGGCCGCGAGCGCGCGCTGGCGGAGGCCCTGCGTGACCTGCCCGGAGATCCGGACCCCGGCGAGGCCCGCCTGTTGGCCGCGACTGCGCTGGCCACCACGGCCGAGCTCTTCTCGGAGTACCGACCGCTGCGACCGCCGCTGCTGGGCAACTTCGCCTTCCATCTGGGTCTTCGCGAGCGCGCCCTCTGCTGTCACTGGGTGGAAGACCTGTTGAGAAGCCTCGCCGCCCTCGGGATCCGAAGCTACGAGCTCCACTGGGTCGTCGCGTTCCACGGCAACCGCTGGCGCGAGCACAGCGCCGTGCTCGCGCGGCCGCTCGGAGCCCCGCCCGGCCAGGGACTGATCCTCGATCCCTGGCGACACTCGGGTCGTCTCTACTGGGTTCGGGCGCAAGACGATCGCTATCCCTGGCGGCTGCATCCGTCGGACGCGATGCGCCTGCGTCTGCGCTGCGGCTAGGCCGCCGTGAATCCCATCACCCATCTGCTCGTCGGCTGGACCGTCGCTCAGAGCGCGAAGCTCTCGCGGCGGGAGCGCGCTCTGGTGACACTGGCGGGGGTCACTCCCGATCTCGACGGCATGGGGATCCTGCTCGACTTCGCCGCGGGTCGTCACCCGGCGGCCGGCGCCTATGCCACCTATCACCACGTGTTGGCGCACAACCTGGCCGCCGGGGTGCTGATGGCCCTCCTGGCCTTCGCGCTGGCGCGCCGGCGCTGGGTCTGTGCGGCGCTCGGCTTCGTCTCCTTCCACCTCCACCTGCTGGGGGATCTGGTGGGCTCCGCGGGTCCCGGCGGCTCGATCTGGACGCTGGCCTACCTCCATCCCTTCTCGGATCGCGCGTTCGCGTGGCAGGGCCAGTGGGAGCTCAACGCCTGGCCCAACCTGCTCGTGACGCTGGTGCTCCTCGCCGTCGCCCTGTGGGTCGCGATCCGGCGAGGCCGGACGCCCCTCGAGCTGGTGTCGCCCCGCGCCGACGCGGCCGTGGTGGCCGCTCTGCGCGCGCGCTTCGGCTGATTCCCGAGGTCCTGCGAGCGCGCTCCGGCGGATCCCTCCGGCCCCGCGGCGGGTGTACCATGGCTCCCTCTTCGCAGGAGGCCTGTCATGAAGCTTCGCGACTTCGGTCGGGCGATCGCCCACGTCGATCTGGCCCGGGGTAGCTACGAGGTCCGGCCCGCTCCGGAGGACTGGGTGCGCAAGTACATCGGGGCCCGCGGTCTCGGTGTGCGGTACGTGCTCGAGAACGGCCCCGAGGTCGAGCCGCTCTCCCCCTCGAATCTGCTCTGCTTCATGAACGGGCCCCTGACCGGCTCCGAGGTGAGCATGAGCGGTCGCTGGGCGTGCGTGACGAAGTCGCCGCTCACGGGCACCGTCACGGACAGCCACCAGGGGGGCTGGACCGGAGCCAGACTGCGCTGGGCCGGCTTCGACGGGCTCGTCTTCGAGGGCGCCGCAGAGAGCCCCGTCTACGCCTACATCGAGGACGGCACCCTCAGCCTGCGCGACGCGTCCGAGGTGTGGGGGAAGGGCATCCACGCGACCGTGGCCTTCTTCCGGGAGCGCTACGGCGAGAAGGACCTCTCGGTGACCGCCATCGGTCCCGCCGGCGAGAACGGCGTCCGCTTCGCGGCCTGGCTGAACGAGGACGATCGCGCCTTCGGGCGCGGCGGCACGGGGGCCGTGGGCGGCGTGAAGCGTCTCAAGGCCATCGTGATTCGTGCCGGGCTGCGCAAGAGCGACGTTCCGGACCCCGACGCCTGGCGCTCGGTGCGGCGGGAGATGCTGGAGGCGATTCGCGACGAGGCGAACATCACGAGTCCGAAGAAGGGCGGCCTGTCGGTCTACGGCACGAACGTCCTGATGAACATCACCAACTCGATCGGCGCCCTGGGGACGCGCAACAGCCAGCAGACGGCCTTCGGAGACGGCGCGGAGCGCATCAGCGGTGAGTACGTGGAGCAGAACATCCTGGTCCACGACCCGACCTGTCACGCCTGTCCGGTCGCCTGCAAGAAGGAGGTCGAGGTGGTGGAGGGCCCCTGGGCCGGGCTGCGGATGGAGAGTGTCGAGTACGAGCCGGCCTGGAGCCTCGGGGCGAACTGCGACAACGACGACGTGTCCGCCGTGGCGAAGCTGATCGACCAGTGCAACGACCTCGGTCTCGACCCGATCGAGCTCGGCAACGCGCTGTCGATGTGGATGGAGGCGACGGAGCGGGGCCTCGTCCCGGAGGGGCAGGGCCTCGCCTGGGGCGACACCGCGGCGATGGTCGCGCTCACCGAAGCCATCGCCGTGCGGCAGGGAGCGGGCGAGGTGCTGGCGGAGGGCCCCGCCCGGGCCGCCGCGGGCATCGATCACCCGGAGCTGGCGATGGCGGTGAAGGGTCAGGCCGTGCCCGCCTACGACCCTCGCGGGCTGAAGGGAATGGGTCTCGGCTACGCGACGAGCAACCGCGGTGCGTGTCACCTGCGCGCCTACGTGGCCGCCGCCGAACTCGGGGTCGTCCCCATCGAGGCGGATCCGCTCGAGTGGCGGGGGAAGGGTGCGCTGGTGAAGACCTTCCAGGACCTGCACGCCTTCTCGGACAGCCTGGATCTGTGCAAGTTCAGTGCGTTCGCCGAGGGGGCGGAGCACTACGCGCGCCAGTACGAGGTCGCCATGGGGCACCCGTGCTCGGCGGACGACGTGATGCGAGCCGGCGAGCGCATCTACAATCTCGAGCGCTACTACAACAATCTGGCGGGCTTCGGCCGGGGATCCGACACCCTGCCCCCGCGCTTCACCGAGGAGCCCTCGACCCAGGCGGGCTCCGCGGGTCACGTATCCGAGCTCGCGCCGATGCTCGAGGAGTACTATGCGGCGCGGGGCTGGAACGCCGGAGTCGTCCCCGACGCGAAGCTCCGGGAGCTCGAGATCCTCTGATGCGGGCGTGAAGGTCTCCTTCTACGCGACGCTCCGCCCCATCGTGGGCGAGCGGACGGTGGAGCTGCCCCTGCCCGAGGGCGCGACCGTGGGCGCCTTGGTGGTAGAGCTTGCGCGTCGCTGGCCGGCGCTTTGCGAGCATCTCTTCGACGACGAGGGGCGCCTCTCGCGTCGCGTGAACCTCTTCGTCGACGGACGCAACGTGCGATGGCTGCAGGGAATGGAGACGCCCCTGAGCCCGGACCGGACGGTCGACGTCTTCCCTCCGGTCGCGGGCGGCTGAGCGTCGCGCCGACGGGCGCGGATCAGTTCGAGGCGGCCGGTGCGGACGGCGGCTGCCAGGTCTCTCCGGGGGGGATCTCGCCGATGCCGTCCACGTCCTTCACCGAGGCGTCGTAGGCCGGGTCGAAGAGCCGGGTGGCGAGGCCCGGGGGCAGCGGCTTCTCGCCGCCCCGCAGCACGACGTGGATCAGGTTCGCGGGGGGCGGGTTGCCCTTGCCGAAGAAGACGGTGACGCGGTCGCCCTTCTTCATCGCCTCCCAGGAGTCGCGGAAGAGCTCGACCTTCGTGTCCTCCTGGCGAAGGAACTCCCGCGTCTTGCCCTTGCGCTTCTGGGGCGGGGCGGCGTCCGGCGTGCGGAGGACGATCCGGGACTCGTCCTTGTACTTGATCCAGCCCGTGAACTGGCGGCCCCTCACCTTCGCAGGCGTGGTGCCCACGACCGCCGCCACGGTCGGGTGCGCGGTGGGAGGCAGCACCAGGATCTTCGTGGCCCGGGGATTCTCGCCGGTCTCGTAGGCGACGACGACGAGGTCGCCCCGGCGCAGGGCACTCCAGCTCTGCTTCCCCTCGCCGCTGACCGGCACGTCGGGCCCGCCGGGCACGATGACCAGGCGGGGGGCGTTGGGCCGCGGCAGCCGCCCGAGGCGGAGCACGGTGATGGTGTCGCCCTGGACCCGCTCGATCTTGCCGGTGAAGCCACCCGGCCGAGCCTCCGAGGGCGTCTCGGGCGCGACCTCGCCCTCCGCCAGCGCCGCCAGCGGCAGGAGCGCGCAGAGAAGCACGAGAAGGCAGCGGCGACGAAGGGGCATCGGGTTCTCCGTGTCGAGATCGACGGGGCGGCGGATGTGCCCGCTGCTTGGACGGCTCGGCGCCGACTTTGGTTCACCCCGAGCGCGAGCCCGGCCAGTATACCGGGGTGAGCGGTCCCGGAGCGGTCTTCGGCCCCGTCGGGATTGGCGGGTTCGGCTAGCATGGCCGCGCCATGACCTCCCAGGAGCTGATCGGCCCCTCCTCCCACTTCTACGTCTCCCAGCGTCTGCGGCTGCACTACGTGGACTGGGGAAACCCCGACAAGCCCCTGCTGCTGCTCGTCCACGGCGGCCGTGATCACGCCCGGAGCTGGGACTGGGTGGCCCGCGAGCTGCGCGACGACTACCACGTGATCGCCCCCGACCTGCGCGGCCATGGCGACAGCAACTGGTCGATCGGCAGCAGCTATGCCCTCACCGACTTCGTCCTCGACATCGCGCAGCTCCTGGAGGCGGTGGGCGAGCACCCGGTGACCATCATCGGCCACTCCCTCGGCGGCGCGGTGTCGCTGCTCTTCACGGGGACGTTCCCGGAGCGGGTGGCGAAGCTGGTGGCGATCGAGGGCCTGGGCCCGCCTCCCGCGGTGCTGGCACAGCTGCGCGGCGTGCCGGGGTGGAAGCGCGTTCGAGACTGGATCGAGCGCATGCAGAAGCTCGCCGGCCGCCAGCCGCGCCGCTACCCGTCGATCGATGCTGCGGCCCGGCGCATGCAGGAGGAGAATGCCTTCCTCTCCGAGGAGCAGGCGCATCATCTCACCATCCACGGCGTGGCCCGCAACGAAGACGGCACCTACAGCTGGAAGTTCGACAACTACGTCCGCGCCTTCGGTCCCACCCGTCTGGCCGAGGACGAGGTGGTGGAGCTGCGCGGACGCATCGCGTGTCCGGTGCTGCTGGTGCGGGGCACCGAGAGCTGGGCCAGCGATCCGAGCGCGGACGGGCGGGTCGGGCCCTTCGCCGATGCCAGGTTCGAGAACGTGGAGGGAGCCGGGCACTGGGTGCACCACGACCGCCTCGACGAGTTCCTCCGGATCGTGAGAGGGTTCCTGGACGAGGGCCGCGGCTCCGAAGCCGCGAGAGGAGGGACGTGATGAAGCTCGAAGGCCGGGTGGCCTGTGTGACCGGTGCCGGGTCCGGGCTGGGCCGCGCCATGGCCCGGGTGTTCGCCGGCGAGGGGGCCGCGGTGGCGGTGAACGATCTGGGCCTCGAGAGCGCCGAGCAGACGCTGAAGGAGCTGCCGGGTGAGGGGCACCTGGCGATCGCTGCCGACGTGACGGACTCCGCGGCGGTGGCGGCGATGTTCTCGAGGATCGCCGATGTCCACGGCCGGCTCGACGTGCTCGTGAACAACGCGGGAGTGGACCGGACTCCAGGCGACGCCTTCGAGAAGCTGATGGAGACCGGCTCCCAGCTGCCCTACATGACCGACGACTCCTGGAAGACGATGCTGGCGATCCATCTGGATGGCGGCTTCTACTGCAGCCGCGAGGCGGCGAAGCTGATGATCCCGGCGCATTCCGGGTCGATCATCAATCTCTCGAGCATCGCCGGGCTGGCGGGCATGGGACCCGTCCACTACGCCACGGCGAAGGCGGGCATTCTGGGCATGACCCGCTCCCTGGCGCGCGAGCTGGGTCGGCAGAAGATCCGCGTGAACGCGATCTGCCCGGGGGCCATCGACACGCCGATGACGCAGAAGATCTCGGAGCCGATCCTCAAGGGCCTCACCGCAGCGACTCCCCTCGGACGGCTCGGCACCGCCGAGGAGATCGCCGAGCTCGCGCTCTTCCTGGCGAGCGACGCGGGCAGCTTCATCACGGGCCAGGCGATCTCGCCCAACGGCGGCATCCACATCGCTTAGGTCAAGCGCCCGAAGGGCGCGCGGAGCGAGGGCCTGGCCCGAGCGGAGTTCCGAAAGGTCAAGCGCCCGAAGCGCGCGCGGAGCGAGGCCAGCCCGAGCGGTGTCAACAACAGTCCAGAGCCCGAGATCCGGAGAAAGGCGCCCCATGCTCTCGTCCTGGGACGA
>Ga0209536_100006853_pt1 | contig 17347 bp, 15 predicted proteins | sample DeeMarSeWOR28_12_FD_187461 | JGI IMG/M metagenome (GOLD analysis project Ga0209536, IMG submission 187461) | Marine sediment microbial communities from White Oak River estuary, North Carolina - WOR-2-8_12 (SPAdes) (version 2) | ecosystem: Environmental > Aquatic > Marine > Intertidal zone >... | reverse complement strand
GATGTTTTAATACAATATTTACTATCATTTGCTTGAATAATTGTATTATTTTTATCCTCACCAATGAGAAATATTGATTTATCAATATCAACTACTTCATAATAGATACCATTGTAGACAAATATTATATCCTCATGGGATGCATTATTAATAGCATCCTGTATCTTTGTATAATTATTAGGTCCACTGCCACCAACATAAAGAGTATCACCAATATTTTTAACAATTGATATTTTAACATTATTTCCAGTAGTTATTGGAGTTAAAACTGAGATAATAAATAGAAGTGTTACACCAAATGAAAGTATACCTTTTTTAAAGATTTATATGCCTCCCTCTAAATTTTATGCTATACCGGTATACAATATGCTCTCTTAAAAATTATGCTAATCAAAAATAAAAAAAAATAAGGAGGCAGACTATAATTTTATAGTCCTAATCTTTGTAACAACCTTTGTAATATCGGGAAAATATTTGGATATTTCTCAAAGAAATCATGTAACTTTTGTAACAACACATTAAGAACCTTACTTTTAGTTATAGTTATTTCTTTTGAAGCTGTTATACTCGAACCATACTCATCTTTTAATGTTACAGTTATGGTATAAGTTCCTGCTTTATTCCAGATATGAGATTCACAAACCTCCGCTCCAGATTCAAAAGGACCAAGCCAATCACCACTTGTTCCATCACCCCAACTCCATAAAACATATAAATCATCATCATCTGGGTCAGATGCAACTATACAATATGTATATTCTTTCTTAGGTTTGCCACTATTTGGACCATCAATAACAGGTTTATTTGGTGGATTGTTAACAATTTCAAAGGTATAAACATCTGAGGTATTACTATTTCCATCAGTGTCATTTGCCCAGATGTAGAACTCATATGTTCCAACTTGAGAGTAAGTCTTGTTATAATAGTAACTTGGATTCATTTGAAAACTATGACTTGAGCTATCTGGATAATCAATAATTACCCAGACCTCGTCAACACTCATTTTATTATCAGTTACAGTACATGTAATATCTACATATCCTCCAGGTCTTTGTATACTTGGATTTGCTTCAACATTTGTTATCTCTGGAGGTATATCATCTACAGATATCTTCGTATAACAAATCGTAACATTGTATAGTTCAGGAGAATATGATATATCTTCGGTTTCAAACATAAACCTATATTTAAAGTATCGATTATTTGGAACACTCAAGTTCTGAGGTGATGTATCATCAATATCGATCCAGCTTTCACCGACACAACCTGGATCATCACAGCTACTTACAAAAACATCAAAACTTGTCACACCTCGTTTATACATATTTTTTATTTCCCCATAGGATAATGTTCGTGAAAAGAAAGCAAGTTCATCAAGCATTCCATCAAATCTATAGAAACTAGAAACAAATGCACCAATTTGTAGGTCACCATTCCCTGGTAAATCTCCATTCCTAGTAGTTGTCGCAGTCAAACTCGTATGTAAAACTCCATTTTTATATACACTAAGGTTAGTTCCACACCTAGTCATAACAAGATGTGTCCATTCATAAGGATCAACAGCATAAGGTATAGTACTAGAAACATTCTCAACATAAGGAGGATAAACACCATAATAATTACTAAAACCAATCCTATAACTCTCACCAATCCATATCCAAGGTTCACCATTATCTCGTTTACCAATAAGGTTTCGTTGGCTTTCTCTTGCATATATCCACATTACAGCAGACCAATTCTCTGCATTATCCCAGAATTCCATACCATCTTTTATAAAAATCCTATGATCACTGACCCCATCAAATTCGATACCCCCATCAAATTTACCATTTGAAACAAGAAGAGCAGTATTTTCCCCATTATGATCACTACCAGAGAAATCATAGAGAAAAGTATCATTTTCGTTGTACTCACTTTGATTATTAAAATGGTATAATACCTCATTATCAGTCATATCAACTCCTCCAGGCATATCCTCTATTTGTCTATCATTTGGTAATTCACCCATTGCATTACTTACCCATGAAATATTATCCCATGAAGCAGTTGAATTTGCATCAAATATTTGAGAAGTATAATTTCCGCTGTTAGTGTTGTTTAAAACAATTGCATGTAAACTTTCATCAAACTTTGTAGAATCAAATGTTCCATTAAGAAAACTGTAATGTGTAATATTTGTTTCATATATCAAATAAGTTCCAGATTCATCATCTAAGGTTTTAGTAATTTTACTACTTATTGTAACTGGTATTGTTTGTATTAACATAAGAGTAATTATTACACAAATTAAGCTTTTTCTTATTAGAATTTTTTCCATATTTTGCCTCCAACATCGATTTGTAATAAATAGTAATTTATATTATATATAAATATTTCTAAAAATATTTTAAATTTTTTAAAATAAAAAAAAATCGTTAAAATTCCAGATGATATATATCTTGAAAAATCAAAACTGTCATCTAATTTAACATCATCATCTTTAGTTCTAGGAATCAAATTTTATTTAAATTTAATACGCAATTAGACAAAATATTGAGTTTGAATATGTATATACATAACTACCTACCAAAAACATAAATAAACCAACGTTCTATTTTTGTTTTTCCAAAAAAAAATGTGAGGGATGCACAAATGAAAGAAGAAGGATTAACACCAGAAACACGAAGTTTTTTTAGGAGTTTAAAAAGAGAAGAAGGAATTGATGATGCAACATTTGACCAATGGGCAGATGGATTAAAAAAAGGTCTACCTGAATTTTGGACATCTTTCAATCAAAGATTCTCAAAATAGGTAACAATATTAAATAGTAAATTTTTATTAACCCAAGATATGGAGTACAAAAATCCAAAGTTAACTGCAGATGGAGCCATTTTAAAGGATGGTAAAATCCTACTAATCAAAAGAAAGAACAATCCTTACAAGGATAAATGGGCTCTACCTGGAGGATTTGTAGAATACGGAGAAAGAGTAGAAAACACTGTAGTTAGAGAAGTTTTAGAAGAAACAGGTCTAAAAGCAGCTGTTAAGGAAATAATCGGTGTATATTCCGATCCAAACAGAGACCCTAGAGGTCATACCATCACAATCGTATATCTACTTGATTTTATAAAAGGAGAGTTAAAAAGCGGTGATGATGCTGCGGATGCAAAATTTTTTAATCTAGATGATTTACCTGACCTTGCATTTGATCATGATAAAATAATTAATGATATTATTAGGAGAAGATAAACATGTTTTGTCCAAAATGTAAAGCATTGATGTATCCCAAAGATGACAATTTTATATGCAGACAGTGTGGTTTTAAGAAGAAAAAATCAGGAAGTAACATTGTTGTAGATAAACAAAAGGCAAAAGAGATAACAATATTGGAAGATAAAATAGACGTCCTTCCTAAAACCCGGGTTAAATGTGCAAAATGTGGTCATAACGAGGCATCCTGGATCCTTAGGCAGATGAGAGGAAGTGATGAGCCAGAGACCAGATTTTACACTTGTACCAAATGCGGGTACAAATGGAGAGAATAAAATACGGAAAATTATAAATATAATGTTATTTAATATATAATATGTTATAAAACTTTAACTACTCCTGGGGGAGTCATATTTGCATAAATACAAAAAGATAATAATAGCACAATTCATGATTATTATTATTCTATTTTCAAGTCTTCCAATAGTATCTTCAATAACTATTTCAAAAAATAACCCAAACAATGACCAAAATCTGACAACTACAACTAGGGAAAAAATCACACTACTCCGCTATGGCATAGACGGATCAATCACACCAATAGAAATAGAAATCGATGTAAAAGAAGGAACAGATATCTATGATGCTGTTGAAGAAAAATGCCTAGAACTAATAAAAAACGATGAAGAATTCAAAGACGTACTTGCAAATCCAAATATAACTAGAAACATCACATCAATTGTCAAATCAAGAGGAAGAGGATTCCATCTACAATTTATTTTTACAATCAAATGGATAAAGATGTTTGACTTCTTCCAGCTTCTACCACCATTTCAGTATAGAAGACTACCAATACCATTTATAATCGCTAGATACAAAAGCGATCTAACCGCTGAAACAAAAATAACGCCAATTTATGATCTAAAAAACACATCAATAACAAGAGGACCACATAGTGTCACAACAGTCGGATTTATCGGCTTCAAATGGTGGCAGGGCCATATATCCCTCATGGGCTTTCTAATAAAAACAGGTTTTGTAGGATTTTCTGTTTATACAAAGATCAAAAGACTATAATAAAAACTCATTAAAATACCGTCACTGTTATAAACACAAAACGTATTTGATTTTTAAAAAAACTTACACATTAAATCTATTAATTGGGGAGGATAAAAAAACATGTTCAATGCAAAAGTAAAATCAGAGGTACTCAAAGGTATCATAGATGTTACATCTCCGCTTGTAAACGAAGTAAAGTTTAACATTACACCAAAAGGCATATCATTAAGAGCAGTAGACCCTGCACACGTTGCAATGGTTGACCTACAGATAAACGACAAAGCATTTGAAGAATACAAAGCAACAGATATGGAACTGGGAATTGACATGGACAAACTTGGAGGCATTATGCGGCTTTCAAGCGCTGATGACATGGTATTCCTTGAGTATGAGGAAGACTCAAACAGACTCATTATAAAAATCGGTAATCTTGTTCGTAGAATGGGACTAATTGATACTGCTGGAATGCCTGATCCAAAGATGCCGAATCTAAACCTACCAGCAAAGGTTGTTTTAAAGGCATCAGAACTAAACCAGGGGGTACGTGCTTCAGAAGCAGTATCAGATCATCTGGCATTAACAGTAAACAAGGACAACTTTGAACTATACGCAGAAGGCGATACAGATACAGTAAATCTAAAACTACCAAAAGACCTAGTAATTGATCTAAACACAGCCAGTAAATGCAAAAGCCTGTTTTCAATAGATTACTTCAGCAACATGATAAAACCAGTTAGAGGGGAAGACCCGATAACAATAATGCTTGGAAACGACAATCCCATAAAAGTTGAGTTTGACATCGCTGATAAAAAAGGCCATGTGGTCTATCTACTTGCACCTCGTATCGAATCCGAATAAAAAAAAATTTTGAGGTGTAGACTATTATACGTGAAGGTAAACGCCGAAGATACATAGGTTTTAAGATAAAATCAAAGAAACCAATATTTTTAACAACTGATGAGATAATTTCTGAGCTTAGAAAAAAATGTAAAACTCTTTTTGATAAGGATATCAAAGATTTGGGACTTTACCTCATCAGATTTAAAAAAGACATGGGAATTGTTAAATGCAAACATACTCAAAAAGAAAACACCATCAAACTTTTAACATCAATAAAAAACATTTCTTCAAACAAACTAGATGTAGAAACACTAGGTACATCTGGAACGATAAAAACACTAATTAAAAAACATATGGCTGATTTTAAGATACAAAACAACCATTAAATATATTTCTATATATACTACAGGTGAATATACAGTTGCATATGCAGGTGAATAACTATATTTCCGATAATTTATTAAAACAGTTTGTTATATTGAATATTGAAAAGTGGATGGGATGCAGGACGGAGACAAAATAGTTACTTCTCCAGATGTACTCCGACCTCTCATAATGAGGTCGCTAAGAAGAAGTAGCGTCAGGAAAAAAATTGCTGAATATCTCTTTGAAATCAGTCCAAGCGGTAGTTATACCTCTGACATTGCTTATAATGTAAAAACAACACCAACAAACGTAATTGGTGCACTACGCGGGATGAACACACGATATAGAGACGAAGAATCATTACTAAGCCTAAATCTTGTAGAACAAATAGAAAGCGGAAAAAACGTAAAAATATACAAACTAACTGATTTTGGAAAAGAAATAATACAATCAATAAAAGACAGATAAATACTAACCAATAAAAATTTTTTTTTACCAGCAAATATTATTTAACTAAAACTCATCAGCTAGTAGTTCTCCCAAAACATGCTCAAGCAAAGTTTTCAGGTTTTCATCATCCAACTTATCTCTACCTTCACGTATTATATTATAATTACATTTTCCTAGTTCATCAGATTCAAAATCAATTATTATTCTTCCTTTCTTCAACTCTTACTCCCCAAAATAAAAATAAAACAATCGTATAAAAGGATTGTGCTTTACAAAGTAACTCAGAAAAAAAATACAAACATTATTGAAAACATAACAAAAAACGATGTCAAAAAGTCAAAAAAATTCAAAATAAAACAACTTGCAAATAACTAACCCATTCATCACTTAGGATAGCTAACTATCTTATGTAAAGGAATACAAAACCAGAGATACTTTTTATCAACTATTCCTCATAAACAATTGCAAAACCACCAGCACTAAACAAAATATCAATAACCTTTGCATCCTGGTTATTTTTCAACCATTTATTGGCCTTTGATTCTGACATACAATACTTCACCTGTTTCATAGATATAGAAAATTCATTTTAAATTAAAAAAATTAATCAATAAAAATTAAAACAAAATAAAACAAATCATCATATCATATTACATAACGTTCAAATAAACGCCTAGATCAAATAACTACTTAGTAGCATATAATAAAAAATAAACCTAAAAATTTTTTTTAAAAACAAAATAATTTTGTTTATTAAAATATTGAGATTATTTCAAATATTTTGTTCAAAAAAAGATATTTTTTACAATTTTTCAGATTACGAACATATATTTTATGGATAATATAATAAATAATAAAGTAGATTTAATATTATAAAAAAAATCCAGGGAGGAAAAGAGTTATGAGAAACAAGATGCTAAGTATTGTTATATTATTTATAATTATATTCTTGTTTTTTGGATCAAGTTCATTATCAAGTATAAATGTAAAAAATACAGAAAATAAAACATTTACAGATAATGTTATAACTAGGAATTTAAAAAATCTTCCAGCAGATAATAATCCTCCAATATTTTTTACAAAAAATCAAGGTCAATACTCTAGTGAAGTACTATACCATACATATGTTAAGGATACTACTGTATACTTTTGTAAGAATAATATTGTAATCGTTTTCATCAATGAAATAAAAGATAAACAGATTACCACACAGGAAGACAGTCAAACCTATCTGAATCATAAGAAATCAACAAACCCTCAAAAGCTTTATATGAATTCAATAGTAGCAGAATTCGTTGATGCAAATCAAGAAGCAGTTGTTATTGGTCAAAATCAACTTTCTCATAAAAATAATTACTTCATAGGAAACGATCCAGATTATTGGTATACCGATGTCCCTAATTTTCAATCAATTATTTATCAAGATATTTTTCCAGGAGTTGATCTTACTTATTATAGTGTAGCTGGTTTATTAAAATATGATTTCGTAGTTAAACCAGATGCAGATCCTTCTCAAATAAAGGTTCAGTATCATGGAATAGAAAATATTAATCATAAATCTTCTGGCGGACTTGAAATAACTACTAAACATGGTTTTATATATGAAAAACAACCAGTGATTTATCAGGAAATCAGCAATAAGAAACAAATTATCAAAGGTAGATACTTGTTAAATGATAATATCATTAGCTTTTTAATAGAGGATAACTATGATAACAATTATCCTTTGATTATTGATCCAGGTCTAATTTTCAGTACTTATTTTGGAGGATCAGGTCTTGAATGGGGAGAACAGATTACAGTCGACAAGGATGGCTGTATATATATCACTGGGCAAACAGGTTCACCTAACTTTCCAATAGTCAATCCTTATGATGGAACATATAATGGAGAATATGATGCTTTTGTGACAAAATTTTCTGCTCAAGGAGACACTTTGGAATACAGCACCTTTTATGGAGGGAGTACCTATGATGGCTGTAAAGATGTTGCAGTTGATAGTAATGGATGTGCATATATTCTAGGTTGGACTAAATCCAGTGATCTCCCAATGGTGAACTCATTTGATGACACTTTTGCTCCAACGGAGGATTTGTTTGTTGCAAAATTTTCATCTTCTGGGAATCAATTAATTTATAGTTCATATCTTGGGGGGTCTGTTAGTGACTGGAATAATGAGGAGGATTGTGGCAGTATTGCTGTTGACAGCAATGGATGTGCTTATGTGACCGGTACAACCAGTTGCTTTGATTTCCCTACCTATAATGCATATGATAGCACTTATAATGGAGAATGTGATGCTTTTGTTACTAAGTTTTCTACTCAGGGTAATACATTAGAATATAGCACATATATTGGAGGAATTTTATATGATGAATCAAGATCTCTTGCAATTGACAAAAATAAATGTGCCTATATAACAGGTGATACTTGGTCTCCTGATTTCCCAATGGAAAATCCCTATGATGATGATTACGACATTGATCAATGGGAGGAGGTTTTTGTGACAAAGTTATCCCCACAAGGTAATACTTTAGTTTATAGTACTTATCTTGGAGGAAGCAGATTAGATTGGCCTTGGAATATCGAAGTTGATAGTAAGGGCTGTGCTTATGTTACAGGTGATACACAATCAGATGATTTCCCAACAGTAAATGCGTATGATGATACTTTTAATGTTGATTCCGTGCCTCCTATAGAAAAGACAGATGCTTTTTTAACTAAGTTTTCTCCAAAAGGTAACAGATTGGAGTATAGTACATATCTAGGGGGAACTAAATATGATCATGGACAATCAGTTGCGGTAGATGAATACGGGTGTGCCTATCTTGCAGGGGGTACTGGTCCTCTTTCAAATAGTTTTCCTCTTGTAAACTCTTTTGATGATACATATAACGGAGGGATTTATGATGCTTTTTTAGCCAAATTTACACCAAATGGTAAAAACCTAATATATTGCACATATCTTGGAGGGTCTGATTATGATATCGCCACTGGCGTAGATTTTGATAGCAATGGATGTGCTATTGTATTTGGACCTACAATTTCAACTGATTTCCCAACGATTAATGCATATGATGATACCTTTAATGGTATTCGAGATTTTTACTTGACAAAATTTCCAGAGGAAGGTGGCGGAATTTCATTGAATTCGACTTGTCTTTTTGGATTCATCAATTTAATTAACAAAGGAAAAGATTACTCTTTTATGACTGCAAAACACCTGCTCTATGGTCAATTGATACCATATGATATTCAGGTAATGTCATCAGATGAAGTGATAATTGTTTCTAATGATTATTTTGGTTATATTGGTAAATATTTTATTATTGGTAGATTTAAAACTGATTTAGACTAAAATAATTATCTCATATCCTGGCTTTGCAAAATAAATCGGCTTTTTTTTGTGCAGACTTGTATTTTGTACAATAAATACCCACTGCTGAACTTATTGTTCCAAAGACTTGTCTTTTTGAAGTGTTATAGATTTATATACCATGTATCTGATTGATAAAATGTTAAAGGGAGGAAAAATATGAATAAAACCATCCTTGCAATAGGGATTATTATCTTGTTTATTGGTATGAGTTTTAATTCTATATCTGGTATTCAAATACAAAACAAACCTGTCTGCATATCATCTAACAGAGGTAATACCCTTTATGTCGGTGGCAGTGGACCTAATAACTATACAAAGATTCAGGATGCAATAGATGATGCATCTGATGGTGATTCTGTATTTGTCTATGATGATAGTTCACCTTATTATGAAAATATTGTAGTAGATAAATCAATAGACTTGATTGGTGAGAATCGAGAAACAACAATTATTGATGGTCAAAATATGACTGGTTACGATACTATCACAATCTATGCTCATTATGTTAATATCAGTGGTTTTTCAATTCAACATTGTGGAACCCTAATGGGAGATGCTGGAATCGAGATTTGTAAGAATTATTGCATTATTAAGGATAATATAATAACTTTAAATGAGGATAATGGTATTCTCATATCCTACTCTAATAATAATACTATTTCTGGAAATATAATTACACAAAATCAGGGCGACTGGTATCATGGTGTTTGCTTAATTTCATCAGATGGTAACATCTTTATTGATAATAACATTTACAACAATGGATATGGTTTTAGCATTCATCACTCAGATAATAATACCATTAAAAATAACTTTATACACGATAATTATAATGAAGAGGGTAATTTTGGCGCAGGTATATGGTTAGAATATTGTAATTATAATTTTATTATTTACAATAACATTAGTAATAATAGTGGGCGTGGTATTGATCTTTATAACTGCTATTATAATAATATTTATAACAATTCAATAATTGGTAATGGATGGGGAACTCTTCCAGGAACAGTTGGTGCTGATGGTATTTGTCTAAGAGTTGGAAGTAAAAATAATATCATTCAAAAAAACATTATTAAAAGTAACATACGTGATGGTATATCATTTCATGATGGTAGTGGCAGTACAAGCAATAATTTGATAATTGAAAACAATATAGAAGCAAATAACCGAAGAGGCATTGAATATAGTGGTAGCGGAGCTCTGAATAATATTATTTATCACAATAATTTCTTTAATAATCCAGTAAATGGTTATGATGAAGGTACAAATATATGGGATAATGACTATCCATCAGGTGGCAATTACTGGGATGATTATACGGGGGAAGATAAAGATGGAGATGGGATAGGTGATACACCTTATCCTATTACTGGAGGTAATAATAAGGATAGATACCCATTGATGGAACCATGGGTTGATGAAAACCAACCACCTGATATACCAGAAATATTTGAAGAAAATGGGTCATTATTTGTTTGTACAACTGATCCTGATGAGGACACTGTAATGTATATTGTTGACTGGGGTGATGGAACTACAACTGAAACAGATTACTACCCATCTGGTCAAAAAGTTGAATTAATTCATGAATGGCCTGAGCCAGGAATTTATTATATAAGAGTAAAAGCACAGGATGAACACGGTGCATATAGTAATTGGTCAGAAACGTATGAAATAAGGATTGGTAACAATCCACCAGATACTCCAATAATTTATGGTCCCTCAAATGGAAAACCTGGGATTGATTACAAATACTGTATTAATGCATCTGACCCAGATAACGATAGTTTATTTGTTTTATGGAGATGGGGTGATGGAACAAATGGTGAATGGCTTGGACCTATTGTATCTGGAATGGAAGTATGTGATTCTCATTCTTGGAATGAAACAGGAATTTTTACCATTTCTGTAACAGTCATTGATGAGTACGGGGAAAGCGTGAAAGCATATAAAGAAGTAAGAATGCCCAGAGACAAATCAGTATCAATTTCTCCCTGGTTGAGATTTTTAGAAAGATACCCGCTACTAAACCGACTGCTAAATATTTTGGTATATACAGTATTTTTATAATAAAGAATCCTTTTTTGCACAAATAATGAAGAAATAAATATTTATATAATTGAACCAATCATATTTTATTTATTAGGGAGGAAAAATAAATATGAAAAAAGAAATAATTGGAATTTTAATTTGTATATTAATTGCTATTACAACAATATTTCCAGTTTCAGGAAATAAAAATATCACTAATTCTGATATAGAACAACAATATCTTAGTGATGATGTTGATTGGTGGCCGATGTATCACCATGATCTCAATCTCACAGGATATACCAACTCAACAGCTCCATTAACAAATAAAATATTATGGGCCGCTGAAGAATTCGATGGTTATTGGTATGACCCTCAAAGATCATCACCTGCAATAGTTGACGATACTATTTATATAGGGGTTTGCGACCCTTCCTATCCAAAATCAGATTTAAATTCTAAGGAAATAAATTTTAAAAAAAACAGTTTACCCTTAAAAAATCCTTTTGATTTATATAGAACTAATATTAAGAATCCTACAATTGAACGCTGGTATGAAACTTATGTGCTTTGTATGAATGCATCAACAGGTCTTAATAAATGGAAAGCACTACTTGAAAATGAGTTTTATATACGTGGATCTCCTGCTATTGCTGAAGATAAGGTTTATATAACCGCTACTGAAAGTATATTCAGCCCTTATGGCCATTTGTATTGTTTAGATGCATCAACAGGTTCAATTATTTGGTACTATCCTCTAAATGGATATGAGGCTTTTTCACCTGCTTATAGTAATGGAAATGTATATGCATCAGGGTGGATTCTTGGAGAAAATTATTCCAAGATTTGTAAACTTTTTTGTTTAGATGCAAATACTGGTAATGAAGTGTTTAATACGACTTTGGGTTTTGGGGAACCATTTGATGCAGTATCTATATATAATAATCGTATTTATCTATCTATATGGGATGAGAACACCTATAACACTTTTTTATACTGCCTAAATACTTTGGATGGAACAATTTATTGGATTAAGACCCTCTATGGAAATTACTGGGTTTCAGCTCCTGTTATTTATAATGGAACAATATTTGTTATTTCAAGCTCTTGGGATTTCAATGAAAATCTTTCGTGTTCTGTTGAATGTTTTGATGCAATAACAGGTAATTCAGAATGGAATAACTCTATCGAGGGTGCTGCCAATGTATGGTCAACTCCTGCTGTTGCTTATGATAGATTTTATTTTACAGTTTTATATGATTCTCCAGATCCATATGAACTTGATGAAAAAGGTTGGTTATATTGTTTAGAGGCAACAACTGGTGACACCATCTGGTATAAGTTACTAACTGAAGAAGGAGTATTCGTATCATCTCCAGCAATTGCTGATGGAAAGATTTACATTAATTCTATGGGTTATTCAAATATTCATGGTTATCTATATTGTATAGATGCTATAACCGGTGATAGTATTTGGCAATATTTCTTATGCAGTCCAATATATTCCTCACCGGCTATTGCGAGTGGAAGACTACATCTTGCCGATTGGGATCATTTCTATACTTTTCATGATTCAGCCTCATATGATAATCCTCCAATTGTTACAATCACAGGTCCACAATATGGTGTCCCTGGGATTGAATATGATTATACAATATTAGCTGAAGACCCTGAAGAACATGATATACTGGTAATTTTTGAATGGTCACGAGAATGGCCATATGGTTATTATTCCTGGGAAAGACCTTCAGGCATACCAGAAATAATAACCTTACCTTTTGAAGAAGAAGGAGAATATTGGTTAAGAGCTAGAGCTCAGGATACTATGAACTATACTTGGAGTAATTGGACTACATTCCTAATAAACATTTCAGAAGATAATCGACCTTCTAAACCAACAATAACAGGTCCAAATAATGGAAAAATTGGCAATATATATGATTATTCTTTTGTTTCAACAAATTCAAATGAGGATGATTTGTGGTATTTCATTGATTGGGGTGATGATACCAATACTGGATGGATCGGCCCATATCCTTCTAGTGCATACGTTAATCAATCACATTCTTGGTCAAAAAAAGGAACTTATAATATAAAATGTAAAGTCAAAGATGCATATAATGTGGAGAGTGAGTGGGGTGAACTAAAGGTTACTATGCCAAGAATCAAAGCTATCAACACACCTTTTAACTGGTTAAACAAATTCTTACAGAATCATCCTAACCTATTTTTAATCCTTAGACATCTTTTAGGAGTATAAGATTTATATATCATCTATCTGATACGAATATGTAATATAGGGAGGAAAAAGATAATGAAGAAGATAATGCCATTATTTTTAGTAGGAATTTTAGTAAGTATGCTGTTAACTGTACCAGTATCCCCCGCGATAGGATTGATTGAAAACAACAAAACCAAAACAAATAATATTAACTTTTGTGAAGATAATTTAATCTCACTATATCAACCTAACACTTATAATAACCCATTAAATGGGAAGTCAAATATAGAAAACGAGATAACTAACTCTGAGAATTACGGAAGGGATGAAGTAGTAGATCAACAACAAACCACTTTTTGTTATTATGGATGGGGCGTTTATGATAATCAGTGGATTGCCCAAAGTTTCAAACCTTGTTTAAATGTAATCACAAAAGTTGAACTATATCTGTTCAAACAAGGTATAGTTGATGGAATCCAAATTACAGTTTCAATAAGAGATTCTTTAAATGGAGGTGATCTCACAAGCATCTCAGTAGATGCAACTATAATACATGATGAACCATGGTGGATAGAGTTTGATTTTGCAAATACCTTTACTACCCCAGGTAAAACATACTATATAGTTACTAGAGGACCAGAAATCGAAGAGGGCAATGGAGTTTACTGGGGTTATAATAAATACAATCCTTATGAAAACGGTGAAGCATGGTGTGCTTTTTCCCCTGAATTCGATTGGCACTTATTAAACTACTCATATGCCCCCGAATGTGATTGTTGTTTCAAGACATATGGCTGGGATGACCCACCGAATATACCAACCATAGAGGGGGCAACAAAGGGAACGAAAGGCATAGAATACAATTATACGTTTTCAACAACGGACTATGAAGGACACGATGTATATTTTTATATAAACTGGGGAGATGATACAACCAGCGGATGGATTGGTCCATATTCTTCTGGTCAGCAAGTAACAGTAGCACATAAATGGCATAACGAAGGGAAATATTTAATAGAAGCAAAAGCCAAGGACACATATGGTGAAGAGAGTGACTGGGGAACACTGGAAGTGACAATGCCAAGAAGTAAAGCAACCTCAAGTTCACTTTTGTTGAGGTTTTTAGAACGATACCCACTACTAAATAGACTCCTCCAAAGAATCAATATCTTATAGTGTTATAGATTAATATACATCATATCTGATTTGAATATGATAACAGGGGGAAGATAAATGAAGAAAAATATAGTAAGGAAAGGATTAGTTGTTGGAATGATATTTTTGTTTATTGGATTAAGTGTAATACCTTTAGTTGGTAGTATAACTCGTATAAATCAAATTAGAAATAAAGATGAAATATCTAGTAAATCAACTAGGGAGGGGGATATATTATATGTCGGTGGTAGTGGACCTAGTAACTATACCAGGATACAGGATGCAATTGATAATGCCAGTGATGGTGATACCGTCTTTGTCTATGATGAATCTTCAACTTACTACGAAAATATATTGGTCACAAAGTCGATATTACTAAAAGGAGAGGATAAAAATACAACAATAATAGAAGGAATTGAAAATGTTCTAGTTCTCCAGGCAGATAATATTACTATTTCTGGTTTTACAATACAATGTTCCCATCAATCACATCACGGGAATGGGATAGATATTAGAGGAATTAAAGATATCATTATCACTCAAAATATTATAGACTATTATGATTGTGGTATCTATTGCGAAAATACTAACGATATATCTATTATAGAGAATATTTTTCAAGATGTTTATGCCAAATATGGTATGTGGTTACTTAATTGTAACACAGCTATGATTTCCGACAATTTAATTATTGGCTATAATCAAATCGGTATTCAATTAGAAGCTTGTATAGGTATAAATATTTTTAATAATGAAATTCGAAAAACTTGGTGTGGAATTTATGATTCAGATTATTCTTCAGATGTTCAAATTTACAATAATTATCTAATTAACAATGAACATGGGATGATTCTTTACATGAAAAATTTACAACTTTATAATAATATAATACAAAATAGTAAGTGGGGACTTGCCTGTGGTGGCGAAAAAGCACATGTTTATAGAAACACATTGAAAGACAATAAAATTGATATTTTTAAGGGTAATAATAAGTTTTATGAAAATAACTTCATTAATGATACAATTACATTTGATCACTATTTAGGTAACTCCCTTCTTATTAAATTGTTAAAATTTAAGAATTTTAGAAATTTCATCCTGACTTTATGGTTTAAATTCCATAGAATCCCAATCGATGTGGATAGTAATTATTGGGAAAATCATTCATCGGATTTACCAAAAAGAATTGAAGGAGATTTAATTTGGTTTACAGGTTATCCTCCCTTCGAGGAAGAACACTCGGTTTCTTGGTATATTTACGACAATAATCCAGCATCAGAGCCATATGAAATTTGAGTGTGATATAAAATGAAGTAACTATTAGCTTTTGAAATAGAGATTTAGCTACAACTTCTATGTATTTAGATTTAATAGGTTATTAAGAATAATTATCAAAAGGTTGAATGATAATGAATAAACTAGAAATTGACCAATTGATACTTTTATTTATTTTAAGGTTGTGGACCTGTAACTCCAAAGATTGCAGAGCCGCGAATTTCTACACTCTCAGTTTCGGGGTTATACTCAAAAGTTCCTTTTAAGAAAACAATATATCCAGCTACTGGAGTGGTAATCGTAAATGACTTAAAGAAATAACGCTCATAATCAGTATTAGTTGAGTAGAGTGCGTATACAGCACCTTCGCATTCAGATAAATTAAAACCAACGACTTTGCCTTCCTCATATGCTTCCCCTTTTCCACTAAAATCAATATTGAAAAGATAATATAATCTTACTTCATTTTCTTCGATATTTGTATTTTTTTGTTTTAATTTTGAAATGGGATTACTCATCGCTGATATTACAACCAGATTAATCAATAAGATTGCTAATAGCCCACAATAATATATCTTTTTCATTTTATCTTCCTCCTCGTATTTTTTTAGTATTGTATTAGTTTAGGAATTTATTAAGCTTATTTTGATATTCATGTTCAAAATCAGATATATTCTATAAAAAGTCCTGTTATGAACAAAAATCGCCTAGAAATAAAACTAATGACCAGTCCATTTTTAGTTAGATTTTTAGAACGATACCCAATCCTAAATCTCTTCTTCCAAAGACTAACACGTTTATAGTGTTAAAGATTTAAATACTTCCTATTAGATATGAATATATACTATAGGGAGGAAAAAAATGACAAACAAATTATTAGTATTTAGTTTGGTTGTAGGAACTGTATTTTTGATATCATTTTCTGGAACAAGCATATGCATAAATGAATTTCTTGATGATGTTCTTGATCAATATCAATTAGTACAAAATCCTGAAAATGCAAGTATCGGCGGTTTAGATAATGGCATTGCTCAATCATTTAAACCTACTTTAAATAGATTGACAAGAGTAGAATTATTTGCTGAAAAAATCGGAAATCCAACTGGTAGTATATGGGTTTCTATTAGGTTAAGTTTAGAAGGAGATGATCTCGAATATAGAATTTTGGATGTTGAGGAGATAACAAAAACTGGTGGTTGGTATGAAATTGATTTCAATGATGATATAATTGTTGAACCTGAACAAACTTATTATATTATTTGGTCTCCTGATTATACTCAAGGAGATGATGAAAATATTGCTTTTTGGGGTTGTAACTGGTATGATAATTTTTATACAAGAGGCGAGATGTGGAATGAATATCCTGCAGGAAACTGGTTTAT
>Ga0209536_100006852_pt1 | contig 17348 bp, 13 predicted proteins | sample DeeMarSeWOR28_12_FD_187461 | JGI IMG/M metagenome (GOLD analysis project Ga0209536, IMG submission 187461) | Marine sediment microbial communities from White Oak River estuary, North Carolina - WOR-2-8_12 (SPAdes) (version 2) | ecosystem: Environmental > Aquatic > Marine > Intertidal zone >... | reverse complement strand
GGTGTCTATCTGTATGCCTTGCGAACTGATCAAGGCACTTTGGTCCGGAAGATGGCTATGATCAAGTAATGCTGGCACAAGCTGGATTCTGGGTGACACAGGACACAGATACAGCGACGATGGGCAGCTGGTACTGAGCCAGAAACGAAGCCAGAAACGGAGCCAGGAATAAATAAAGAGAACTAAGTAACAACTAGAATAGAACAAAAAGAAATGAACGGCGCCGCGAAGGTTACGGCCTCCGCGGCGTTCCTTTTACCCCTCGTAGTCAAAACGATGCCGTCATTATTTTTCAACTGATCCCTTGCATTCTCGAAACGATAATGCTATTTGCGTTCGAAACATTTCTGGTAGATTCAATTACCAGTCTGAGCACATTGGACCAGGCGAATTGATTGGATTCGATCAAGGAGGCTACCTTCATGAAACGGTACTTGGGCACACTGTTCACCGCGACTGTTCTCGTTTGCTTTTTGAACAACCCCGCTCCGGCGCAGGCCGCGGAAGAGCCGCTAGGTTGGTATTTCGAAGCGGATCTGGCGGGTGTTTGGGCCGCTGGTAACTCGGAATCCCAAACGCTGGGGCTTGGTGGCAAACTGCGCCGTCTGTGGACCAAGCCCGAACTCGTTTTCACAGGCGGTGTCACTAAGACGCATTCGTCTGAAATCATTTACACTGCTACGGGTACGACTTCTGATTTCACGGTGCAAGAAACCAAGGAGAGCAGGACTACGGCGGAAATCTATTTCGTCCGTGGGGTTTACGAGTACAATTTCAGCCCGAAATTTTTCACCTTTGGCGGTGCTGACTGGTTGCGAAATCGCTTCGCTGGTATCGACTCCCGGTTCCTGATTGCAGCCGGAGCCGGGAATACCTGGTCCAAGACGGACAATGTCACCTTCAAGACCTACTACTCCGTCACCTACACCTTCGAAGAGGATGTCGTGGACAATCCGTTCGTGAAGTCGGATTTCCCTGGTGCTCGTTTCGGCTACGACCTCAAGTACAAACTTTCGCAGAGCACGGATTTCGAGAGCAACCTCGTTGCCGATTTCAATCTCGACAACACCGACGATATCCGTCTGGACTGGTATAATGCGCTTCCGGTGGCCATCAGCAGTAAGCTGCTTTTGCAACCGTCATTGCGGTTGCTGTGGCGGAACGAACCGGCGTTGACGAACGTACCTCTCGAGGGTACGGACGAGACGGTGCCTGCCCAGTTGAAGGATTTGGACAGCATCTTTACCTTGGCGATCGTGCTGAAGCTCGGGCCCGAGCAGGAATAAGGTTCACCCTGGGAGGATGGTTACTGATATGCGAGTCTCGTTGCTGGCAGGTTGTATTTTGATCCTTGGCTTGGGGTTGATGCCCGTGACTGCCGCTGCCCAGCTGTGGGGGTTGCGGGGCGGCGTCAATTTTAACAATCTCGCCACCGACGAACCGACGGATTGGACGCTGGGCTATCACTTCGGTTTCACGGCAACCGACATCATGGATTTTTACCCGCGCGAAAGGCTTTTTTTGACCGCTGAAATGGTCTACGCACGGATGGGAGCGAAGATACAACCTGAGGCCCTGAATTTACCCGCTGATGAAACCTTGACGATGGATTATATACAGCTGCCCATCATGGTGCGGCTCTATATTGATAATGCGCACCGTTTCTACGGATTCACCGGTTTGAGTTTCAATTTATTGACGGGCGTCCATGCCGGTGACGAGAATCTGTGGCCATTGTTCAATAAATATGAATTTTCCCTGCCGATAGGTGCCGGTGTTTATTTGTCCGAGAGATTGGATCTTTCCATAAAATATCATTGGGGATTGACCAACGTGGCCAAGGACGAACTACCCTCGATGAGACAGAGCAGCTTTTTCCTGTCCCTCAACTACTGCTTTGACAATTGATATTCGTCACCGGTTGGATTGGGGGGGATCAAGCAGTTTTTACTTTTGGTGAATTGGATTTATCCGTGGCGGAAGATCCACTTTCTTTCTTGGTAGGAGTGCTGGCTGAATCAGAGGAGCTTTGGGGTTTACTGGTTTTACCAGGGGTTTTAGTTTTCTTACGCGAGTCGGTGACGTAGAATCCGGAACCTTTGAAAACGATGCCGATGCCGTTGCCGATCAGACGCCGTACTTTTCCCCGGCACTTAGGACAGCGAGAGCGGGGCTGGTCGTTGATGCCCTGGAACAATTCGAAGTTGTGGCCACACTTTTGGCATTCGTAATCGTAGGTCGGCATAGTCGATCTCCTCAAACCAGGTCTAGTGGCAGCTATTCACATTGCGTTCGCACCTGGTTTGGTCCTCAGGCCCGGATTTGACGCCATAATATCGTTCGCTTTGGCCCTTTGCGCCAGTACCAAAATGACTCGCGATGTTTCTGTTGCCTCTGGGCCAGAGGGTCTGGAAATGGCAGAATTGAGGTATTTGCGGGAAAATCTAGGGGCGGGGGTTGTAGTCCTGGGCATCTGAGTTTATAACTACGACATTCGTTTATTCCCGTTGCGCCGGATCCTGGCTTCTGGCAGGGAAGGCGGCCAAGGCGCGAACCCATCAGTCGGGAGATACAGGAGGTTCTTTCATGAGAGTGGCAATCAATGGATTCGGGCGGATCGGGCGCACCGTTTTCCGCATTATGAACGACAAGAGCAATTTCGAGGTCGTGGCGATCAACGATATCACCGATCCCGAGGCTCTGGCTTATCTCCTTCGCCATGACACCGTCATGAGGTCTTTTCCGGGTAAAGCAGTTTACGAAGGTGGTTCCTTGGTGACGGAGAAACAATCAGCAAAAATGCTCGCGGTCCGAGATCCTCGCGAACTTCCCTGGAAAGACATGGGGGTGGATTACGTCATAGAGTCCACGGGTATATTTCGCAAACGAGAGCAAGTTGCCGCTCACATCGAAGCAGGCGCCAAGAAAGTAGTATTGACCGTTCCCGCCAAGGATGAAATCGATGCCACCATTGTCATGGGAGTCAATCCAGAAGACCTCAAGCCTTCGGATCAAATTGTTTCCAATGCCTCCTGCACTACCAACTGTCTGGCACCACTCGCCTATGTGCTAGACAATGAATTCGGCATCGAACGTGGTTTGATGACGACTACCCATGCTTATACCAACGGTCAGCGCCTGGTCGATACGCCCCACAAGGATTTCCGACGGGCCCGTGCCGCTGCCGAAAACATCATCCCAACGACTACCGGTGCGGCTCGTGCCGTGGGAAAGGTACTTCCCCAATTGGAGGGTAAATTGGACGGCATGGCCATGCGGGTTCCGGTGCCCTGTGGTTCCGTGGTCGATCTCGTGACTATCATGAAACGGGATGTGACGGTCGAAGAAGTCAATGCGGCCATGAAAGCGGCATCTGAATCGGGACGTCTCAAAGGAATTCTGGCTTACGCTACCGATCCAATCGTATCCAGCGACATCATAGGCGATCCGCACTCATCTATCTTCGATCCCGGTGTCACGAGTGTCATCGCTGGCAATATGCTCAAAACCCTATCCTGGTACGATAACGAGTGGGGCTACTCCTACCGGGTCGTGGATTTACTCGAGCTCATGGATTCCTCGGCTTAGGCGTTTTTCAAGCCCATAGTTGAGCGAACCTCGATAGAGATGACAAGGCGAGGATCATCTAAACAGGCGCGGGAGACAAGGTTCCGCGCCTGCGGCTTTAGTGCTTCTCCTGATGGCTGGGGGCGAAGATGGCGAAGGAGCTGGTGAAACCGTGCAAATGAGTCGTACCAGCCACGGGTCCAATTTCTCCGTTGCAGAAGAAACCGCCAAGCGGTACGTCACTAATATATTCTTGGAACCTGTTCGTATCGTGATCTTGATGCCCGTAGAGGTGCATTCCGCGACCGAGGCAGGAGAAGAGCAGTGCTCCGCGGGCATTCCGAGCGAGGTTACCTTCGGCAAAGCGGCTGAGCATTAGATCCAAATCGGCTGCCGAGCTATCAGCATCCCGCACATGAAATTGGATGAGTTGGCCGTCTTCCAGTTTTTCTCCCACTGCTATGGCTCCGGATTCTGCATCGATTCCCACGATATTTCTGATGAGAAACTCTCCCGCGCGAGGTTCTGTTGTCATGTTGTTCATGACAACACCCACGAACAAAGCTTGCCTAGCCAGATTACGGTCGTGTTCGGTCAATGAGTAAATCAGTTCCTGGATTAACTCCAAAGCTGGTTTGTCTTCCAGTTCCAGAAGGATGCTTCCCGCGGCTCGCGTGATACGCATGGTTTCACCGACGGGACGACAGCCTTGAGCGACGATGGTGTCGACTGCGATGTTTCCCCGCAAAGCTACTCCCACCAAGCCCTCGTGACTGATGGCGTCATCCAGATAAAGGGCGTTCCCACCGGGTTGCCGAGCACCGCTAGCAAGACCGCCCACTTTGACGCTGCGTGGGTATGCGTAGTCAAGTCCAGCAAGAAATTGGGGGGCGGGGAAGGAGAACGGGTCCGCCAAGAGGATGAAGTGCGAAATGGGGTCCAAAGGAATACCCGTTGCATCTGACCAGGCAGTTGGACTCGCATCGGCGTCAGGTAAGTGATTTGCTGTTAAGCAAATAGGAGTTATAGTGACCTCCGGCAGGTGAGCAGCGGTGATGGACAAGCCCGGTCTTCGTTCCACCTCTTGCCCCCCGCCGATGACTCCCCCGGCCGAACAGCCGACCAAATGGGTGTGATGAAGAGCGTCACTCAACAACACAAGGACATCTTGATAACGTGTAGAGAAATGGTGGGAGACGAATACCACCGCAAGATCGATCTCCACTCCATCCATTCTGCTCGTTATCTCTGCAGCTGCATTTGTGATAGCTTCTTCGAGCTGGGGTTCTTGAGCCACTGCGGATGACCAACGCATAGGTACTCCTTACGTGACATATTGAGCTATGGACAAATCGCCCCCATTATAACGTAACATTCAAAAAGTGCTGCCCCTCACTGTTTACAGATTTAGTGGGGACTGGTAAAGATCGTTTCGCGAGGTGTTTGCAATGGCTGGCTCAAACGGCAATCCAAGTCGAGCCGCACAGCCGGATTGCTCGAGCGCAGAGGAGGTGTCCCAACCTATCGGGTTTCACCTGTTACGCTGGGCGATTGGCTTCGTCATTGCTACAGCTTTGATTTGGGCAATTGCATGGTTCTTTTTGGATTCCATTCGCCCCCATGTCTTAGAGCCACACCTGGCTCGCTATGTTGCTCCTGCAGGCTCGAATTACCGGTTTCGCAGTGAAGGTTGGGCCGTCACGCATTATGGTAAGTACGGCATCGCAGCAATCCCAGACATCGGTCTGGCGTCTGAGCCAAAAATTGCCCTCTGGGGTGATTCTTTTGTCGAAGCTCCCCATGTTGCCGATTCCCTTAAGATGGCGCAGCAAGTCACCGCTATCTGGAATCGCAAACACAGCAAACCATTGTTGGCAGTCGGTATCGGCCGTGGTGATCGAACAGTGGCCGATTATCACTTTCTGCTGCCTTGGTATGAAGAGCTCACTCCCTTTCTGTGCCATATCATTGTTATGGGAAGCCTAAGGGACGTTTGTCCTGACGGAATCTGGTTTGTTACTCAACCCGAGTACGGTTTTGTGTCGAGGCAGAGGCGACAACCGCTGCCCGAATTGCGGCTCTTTTTGGACCGCTATCGGCTCGAATTTCTCTGGACTCCTTATTGGAGTCTCGTGGGTGAAAAGAGAAATCCTTTGACTCACCGGGTGATACGTTTCCACCTTGGTCCCTTACCGGTAGCTTCACCTCACCACCGCTGGACGTGGCAAAATCTGGAGCAGGTCGACAGCGAGGCCTGGAATTTCGCCGTTCAAAGTCTGAGCCGGCGTACATCCGTTCCGGTTGTTTTTCTCTATGCGCCGCGAGTACCCTACATCGACTCTGGTCAAATCATCAGAGACCACCCTGCTCGTGATCATGCGCTGCGATTTGCTGAAATTTGTCGGCATAACGGTTCCGATTTCATCGATCTCACGGATCGTTTCGTTGCATTCTACGACGAGACCGGTCAATTCCCCATAGGATTCGCTAACAGTCAGTATGGCAAAGGCCACTATAACAAGTATGGACACCGCTTGATAGCCGAAGAGGTTTGCGACTATGTCGCAGACCGATTCCCAGAACTCCGTGCTGAGAGATATAGAGAACTGATCAAGGAAATCCATGGTGATCTGTTTGAAGATTAGGGCGGCTGTCAGAACGCCTGACCAAAGGTATATCGTAATGATCCGAGTCATGATCTGATTCATGATTCGGCGCTTGAGCTGATTGAGGTGCGAACAGGCAATGTTGTTCACGCAAATAGAATTCGCTTGTTTGCTTTGTGTGTCCATCCTTTTCCTGTTGATGGTCAAGAACAATCGCGCGCGCAAAATTTATCTATTACTTGCCAGTTATTATTTTTATGCTTACTGGGATTGGCGTTTCCTAAGCTTGATTTTGATTTCTACTCTCTGCGATTTTCTGGTTGGGCAGGGATTGAAAAGGACAGATGATCATCGTCGGCGACGTTATCTGTTGTTGACGAGTTTGGTGGTAAACCTTGGTATTCTCGGATTTTTTAAATATTACAACTTCTTTATCGAATCTTTCGAAACCCTGCTATCACCTCTTGGTTGGAATCTGGGGACACTCAATATCATCCTACCAGTCGGTATCTCCTTCTACACCTTTCAGACTTTGAGCTATACAATCGATGTATACCGTCGTCGTCTGACTCCCTGTGAGGATCTCCCGGATTTTGCCCTATTCGTGGGATTCTTTCCCCAGCTGGTTGCCGGCCCCATCGTGCGGGCCGCGGATTTTTTACCTCAACTATCCACCCCGCGGAAGCTGTCCTGGCTACGTGCGTTCCAAGGTATCCGTCAATTCATCTTCGGCTTGTTCAAAAAGGTGTTCATAGCCGACAAGCTTGCTTTTTTTGTGGACGAAGTTTTCGCCAATGCGGGGGCCTACGATGCCGCCACCAGCTGGCTAGTCGTTCTTTGTTATGCCGTGCAGATCTACTGTGATTTTTCCGGTTATTCGGACATGGCCATTGGCACTGCCCGACTTTTGGGATACGACCTCAAAGAAAATTTCCGCCATCCCTACATAGCGGTCGATATGGGCGATTTCTGGCGTCGCTGGCATATTTCTCTGTCCACATGGTTACGTGACTATTTGTACATTCCCCTGGGCGGCAACCGCAAAGGAATGCGGCGCACCTATCTGAATCTGATGGTGACGATGGTCTTGGGTGGTTTATGGCATGGAGCAGCCCTCAACTTCGTCTTCTGGGGGGCGTGGCACGGCGCTGCCCTTGCGGGGCAGCGCTTCCTTGCCTCACACTTACCAGGGGGGAGCGTACAACCGTGGCGTGTGGTGCGTCGAATTGTGGGGTGGTTGCTGACAATGCTGGTCGTGCTCGTTGGCTGGGTATTTTTCCGGGCAGAGACCTTCGTTCAGGCCGGTCTGTTGTTGAGAAACATGTTCACAATCGCCGATGGTGTGTTCTGGGTCTATCCTTTCGCCGCAATCGCACTCGTGCTTGTCGCTTTTTGGCAGGGGTTGATGGCAACTCGGATTGCCAGCTGGCGTGATTTACCAGCGACATCGTGGTACACTCCCGTGATCTTGTTTTTGCTGCTTTGGCTTGTCTTGATTTTCCCCCCTCGTGGTTTCAATCCCTTCATCTACTTTCAATTCTAGCCAAAATGACTTGATCTGGATGCTTTACCTAAGGAGTGCATCCAGAGCTCACCGGTAACCACAGGTTGATCCCGGTGCACGGTCCGGCTTGCCTAGAGTGGAGTTCTTGCGTTAAAATTAAAGGGAAGATTCCTTGCGAGCAGTTACGTAATCCTCGCTTACTCTTTGGACCTGAAGCTGCGAGTTCCTGAACAACTTTTCTTGGAGTAGTCATGCAACCACTTCATGCGCTCTCAAAAGCGACTTTTTTAATTCTCCTTTTTAGCCTAACCACCGTGAGTTCGGTGCTGGCAGTGCCAGTTCCCCTGGCGCCCCCTCAGGAAGCTGTACCGATTTCACCGGTTTATCAAGCCCGCCATCACCGCATCATCGAGGCAGAAACAAAATCGCGCCTTTACGCCAAGCTGTCAGAAGTCGAGACAAAAGCTACCGAAAACATGTCTCTATACGATGTCACTTATTACGATTTGGATTTGACGTTGCAACCCGACAGCCAACAACTCGATGGTACCGTGACAATGACCGCCAGAGTCGTGGGCGAAACGTTGGCGGAAGTGGATCTCGACCTCTATGCCAACATGGCGGTCAGCGCAGCAACAGCAGGGGGTTTCTCGACGACTTTCAGCCGTCCTGGACACATCGTCACCATAGACCTGGACCGGATCTATTCGACTGGCGAATCATTCACCATCAGTGTCAGTTATGGGGGTAATCCAAACAGTGATGCTTTTTCTTGGAGCAGCTTTGGTGGCGCCCACTGGATTTGGACCCTGAGTGAACCTTACGGAGCCCGGCGTTGGTGGGCATGCAAAAATGTCAATAACGACAAGCCCGATTCGATGGATATCCGAGTGACTGTGCCTGACGATGGATTGATAGTTGCCACTAACGGTTTGCTCGTTTCGGAGGTGGATAATGGCAGCACGCGCACCTTTCATTGGCACGAAAGTTATCCCATTGCTACATATCTCGTGTCGTTGGCCATTCACCCCTACGCCACTTTCTCGAATTGGTATCATTATGCGCCAGGTGATTCCATGGAGGTACAGTACTACGTCGTTTCTTCACAATTGTCCAATGCCCAGAACAGTTATCCTATCACCGTGGACATGCTACACGCGTTTTCCCAGGGCTTCGGCGAGTACCCATTTATCCAGGAGAAATATGGGCACGCTCAATTCAACTGGGGTGGCGGCATGGAGCATCAGACACTCACCAGCTTGAGGTACACTTCCTATGGCCAATGGATCATTGCGCACGAGTTGGCTCATCAGTGGTGGGGTGATCTGATCACTTGCGCCGATTTTCATCATATTTGGCTGAATGAGGGTTTTGCTACCTGGGCAGAGGCCTATTGGCGGGAACAAAACGAGGGGATGGCAGCCTACCACGATGAGATGAATGCCGCGGCCTACTACGGCGACGGCACCATTTATGTAGAAGACCCGTCTGATTTCGGTGCGATTTTCAACTATTGGACCACCTACGCCAAGGCTTCCTGGGTGGTCCACATGTTGCGCCATGTCTTGGGCGACGAGGAGTTCTTTGACGCTTTGACGGCTTATCGGTCCGCTTTCGCGTACGGTAGCGCTACGACCGAGCAATTCCGTGATGTTTGCGAAGCCAGCTCGGGAATGGATCTCCATGCGTTTTTCGACCAATGGATTTACGGTGCATACTATCCCGAATACAAATATACCTGGTATGCCCTCATGGACGACGACGCCACGTTGGTCAACCTCAAGATCGAGCAAATTCAATCCAACACCGGTCTGTTCACCATGCCTATAGATGTGACCATCACCACAGATACCGGTGTCTTCGACTTTGTGGCGCAGAACAGCATGGCAGAGGAGTACTATGCCTATACCGTCTCAGGTCATGTCCTCATGGTGGAATTGGACAAGGAGAATTGGATCCTGAAATCAGCGACAGAGACAGTGGTGGATGTGCCGGACGAGATTGTAGCGAAAGCTCGCTTGTGGCCTAATCATCCCAATCCTTTCAATCCCTCGACTACCATTCGCTTCGCAATTCCGAGTACAGGTCCCGTCAGAATCGTCGTCTACGACATCTCCGGCCGGGTGGTGAAAACTTTGATAGATACCAGTTACCCGGCTGGTGAACACAGTGTCATTTGGGATGGAACTGATGATACAGGCCGAGCCGTAGCTTCGGGTACCTATTTCACGCGTCTGGCCGTGGGCAATACGAGTGACGTTCGCTCCATGGTCCTGGTGCGTTAGTTTTCGCTTGACGTCGATAGATCGTCTTTGACATAACAGCCCGCTGGCGGCTACGGTTGCCAGCGGGTTAATCACGTTAAGGGGGTGAACTCTGCCTTATCTGATCGCCGCTTCAGTCATGTGGGCTTTTTCCTTCGGCCTGATCAAGGGACACCTTGTTGCTTATGATCCCGTGTTTGTGGCCTTTGTACGTTTGGCGATATCTCTTCTGTTTTTTACACCCTGGCTACTCCGCGTAGCCATACCTTGGCGATACTCTTTGTCAGCCATGGGACTCGGTGCTATCCAGTTCGGTCTGATGTATTGTCTCTACATCGCATCATACCGTTATTTACCTGCCTACGCCGTGGCTCTCTACACCATATTCACACCCCTTTATGTGATTGGGATATGTGATTTGCTGAGGAGGCGTTGGATTAAACGGCGCACCGCAGCGGCTTTCATGGCGGTGTTGGGTGCGGCATTGGTCACGAGAGGAAGCTTCCAGTCCGCAAGCGCATTGATGGGCATCGGTCTTTTACAGTTATCCAATCTCTGTTTTGCCGTGGGTCAAGTGGGGTACCGGCGACTGGTACTTCTGGTACGGGGGATGGAATCGGCACATGGAAAAAAAGCGCCAGAAGCCAATACGGTCTCTCTTGCTGACACGCCACTTTCCTCCAGGGAACGGACATCACCCGTCCCGGAGGCAGCCCTGGTCAGCTGGATGTATCTGGGAGCGACTCTAGTGACGGTGATAGCGACTTTGTTTTTCACCGACCCGCACCGCATCGCATTCGACAGGAAAGCATTGCTGGTACTACTCTACCTGGGTATTGTCCCCACTGGCTTGGGTTTCTACCTGTGGAATAAGGGTGCAGCACGAGTGAGCGCGGGAGTTTTGGCTGTGGCGAACAATCTCAAGATCCCCCTGGCCGTCCTCTGTAGCTGGTTTATCTTCTCTGAGTCAGCTGATTACTTGCGGGTAATGACTAGCATGACTGTGATTGTGGTTGCATTGTTCTTGGCCCGTGGAGGTGTGACGGCAGGACCCACCAGCGAAGCTAAGTCCACTTCACAGCCATCGTAAAAATCGGGAGGGAAACCGATGATCGATTTGTCCTATCTGGGAATTACTAATGTCAACGAGGTCTTTCATAACCTTTCCACACCAGCCTTGTGTGAAGAGGCGGTTCGCCGCCGTGAAGGGCATTTAGCTCACCTCGGTCCTTTGGTTACCCGTACCGGCCATTACACAGGCCGCTCCGCCAATGACAAATTCATTGTACGTGAGCCCAGCAGCGAAGAAATGTTGTGGTGGGGTAAGCAGAATCGCCCTATGGAACCGGAAGTCTTCGAGCGCCTGAAGATCCGGTTACAGGCCTATTTACAAGGCAGAGACGTTTTCATACAGGATTGTTACAGCGGAGCCGATTCTGCCTTCCGGCTGAAAGTACGGGTGCTGACCGAGACTGCTTGGCACAATATGTTCGTGCGCAACATGTTTGTGCGTGAGTTCGACCGGGAGATATTGACTAATTTCAAGCCGGACTTCACGGTCATTCATTGTCCTAATTTCCAGGCGATCCCGGAGTATGATCGGACTAACAGTGAAGCCTTCATCCTCGTTCACTTTGGAGAAAAGCTGGTGATCATTGGAGGCACGAGCTACGCCGGCGAAATCAAGAAATCGATATTTTCGGTCATGAATTACCTCCTACCCCAGCAAGGTGTCCTTGGCATGCATTGTTCGGCAAACCAGGGAACCGCTGGCGATACCGCCCTGTTTTTCGGTTTGTCGGGCACTGGCAAGACAACCCTGTCCTCCGAGGCTGACCGAGCCTTGATCGGGGATGATGAACATGGCTGGAGCGACGATGGAATATTCAATTTCGAGGGTGGTTGCTACGCCAAGGTAATCCGTCTCGACCCAGAAGCCGAGCCCGAGATATACCAGACCACTCGGCGGTTCGGGACAATTCTGGAAAACGTAGCCTTGGACATCGAGACACGGCGGGTGGATTTGAACAACGCTGCTTTGGCTGAGAACACTCGTGCTTCCTATCCCATTACCCACCTGCCCAACATCGTTCGGGACGGGCGGGGCCCTCATCCTCAGAACATCATCATGCTCACGGCCGATGCTTTCGGGGTGCTACCGCCCATCGCTCGCATGACACCAGCCCAGGCCATGTATCATTTCATCAGCGGTTACACCGCCAAGGTCGCCGGTACAGAACGGGGTGTCACCGAGCCGACAGCCACCTTCAGTGCTTGCTTCGGAGCGCCGTTCATGGCTCACCATCCCACCGTATACGCGGATTTGTTGGGGAAGAAGATTGCCGAGCACAAGTCCCAGTGCTGGTTGATCAACACCGGTTGGACGGGTGGACCGTATGGTGAAGGCCAGCGTATGGCCATCAAGCATACCCGCGCGATGATTCGCGCGGCGTTGTCGGGCGCATTGGAAGACGTTGGATTCACTCCCGATCCAATTTTCAAGGTCGCAGTGCCACAGCATGTGCCGGATGTTCCCGACGAGGTTCTGCAGCCACGGGAAACCTGGTCCGACAAAGCAGCTTACGACACCAAAGCCAAGGAATTGGCGGACCGGTTCGCCAAGAATTTCACCGATTTCGAAAGCGAGGCGAGTGGAGAAATCAAAGCAGCGGCACCGGCGATCGGGTAAAACCGCCGGCCGATATGATTCAAAGCCGATGGATCCCTCCCATCAGTCCTGATACTTCTCCACGTCCGGAAAGAGGGGGACGATCTTGTGGAATAACCAGAGGATACCGAACGGCAGGGTGAAGATCACCAACGCGACCGCCAGGCCCTCCTTTTCCCACACGCCTGGGAAATAGGACGTGAATCCCCGCATGGACTTGGAAACCAGCTGCCCGCCCACCACTACATTCCAGCGCATCAGTAACACTTGAACCAGCAGCATCATGGCAGCAATCCAAATCATGACGTTGGCCAACCGGTCTCGCAACGTAAACAGGGAGTTGATGCCAAGCAGGATAAACGGGACGAGGGAAAACACCAGGTACTGGAGCACGACGTAAGAGACGAAGAGCTTCTCGCGGATTAACATACCTAGAACCTCCCACTCCTCGGTCTGCTTGTAGGCGATCGACATCAACTCCAGCAGCTCCAGGGAGACCGCGACGATCATGAATCCCCATAGGTAGCGTGCCATCGATCGCACACAGGGCTGGTCTATCTTCCAGCCGTTGAGTCGCGAGACCAGCAGATAGTGGAAGATGAGCACCGAGATTCCTGAGACGATCGCCGAGAAGACAAAGATGACGAACATCAGCGGCGTGGACCACCAGGGATTGGCCTTCAGTGAGCCGAAGAGAAAGCCTACATATCCGTGCAGGAGACAGGCCATGGGGATACCCAGGCCTGCCAGGAACTTGGCGATTTTCTGGTCGGCTCTTTGGGTGGCCTCGTCCTCATACAAGTTGAACAGGAGTATGGCCCGGCAGAAAAAGGATATGAGCCCGGTGCCCTTAGCGCGCTCGATAAAGCTGCTGCGCATCACGAACCAGATCTCCAGGACAACAACAATTAGGTAGGCGGTATAGATGAACCCGAATCCCGCCATCGCCGAGGTGAAGTTGGGCGTGATCATGATGTTGAACGCTCGCTGAGGCTGACCCAAGTGAATCACTAGCGGTAATGGGGCGAACAACAGGAACACGAAGGCCGAGGCAAGAGAGAATCGTGCCACTGCCTTCAGCTCGTACCGTCCGAACACGTGATATAGAGACGACACGATGAATGCGCCCGCCACCAGCCCGGTGATGTAGGGGTACAGAACGATCATCACCGTCCAGGTGACGTTCAGCTCGTTGGGAAAGACGAAATCCAAGGCTCACCTCTCGGCGGTCTCAACCGCTAGACAACTTCGCGATCCAGCCCCAGGTAATAGCACTCGGGGTGGGTTCCCATTTCTGGTTTGAGCAGGCGGTAGGGGCGCTGGCGCAGCAGAACATTCAACCGGCTCTTGGGGTCGTTCAGGTCACCGAACAGCCGGGCGTCGCGTGGGCAAGTGAGCACGCACGCCGGCGCCATACCCTGAGTTATACGGTGGTAGCAGAAGGTGCACTTGTCGGCCACGTGCTTGTCGGGATTGATGAAGCGGGATCCGTAGGGGCAGGCCTGGACACAGTAACCGCAGCCAATGCAGTGTGCCTGGTCCACCAACACGACACCATCCGGAGTATTGAAGGCGGCTCCTACCGGGCAGACCTGGTTGCAGACCGATTTCGCACAATGGTTGCAAAGCTTGGGGACGAAGAAGGCCCTGTTGACTTCACCCTCGACCGGTTCGAAGACATGGTCGTTCCCCGTCGCCACATCCACTTTCACCTCGCCATCCCGGTCGACCCGGTAGCGTTCCACCCAGGTGCGGAACACGCCCTCCGGTACGTCGTTCTCGTCCCGGCACGCCCGCATGCAGGCGCAACAACCGATACAGCGAGTCGTGTCCACAGCATAAGCCCAGTAGGGAATGTACTTGCCGTCAGCCGTCGGCTTCCGCTCGCTTGCGACGAGGGACCCGATTGGGAAGACGAGCAATCCCGATCCAGCGGCCAACAGCTTCAGCATCTGCCGGCGTGAATTCTTGAACTCAACCGTCATCTCTCTACTCCTCGCTGCCAGAGCCGGCGACAGCGGCGGTCTTCACCTTGAGGGGATGAATGTGATCCTGGTGGCAATCGATGCATTGCTTCTGGAGGTCACCCTCGGTCTCGGCCATATCATCGCGGTGATCAGGCCACTCGATGCTGGGCGGAGCCTCGTCGCTCCGAAAGTCGGCGTCACGGTGACAAAGCAGGCAGAAGCGCGGATCAGCATCTCTCAGAATGCGACCGGAAGAATCGGACTCCCGGAAGAACAGGTGACATGTGGTGCAGCGCACCTGACGGTGGGGACGTTGGGCGAAATCGGCCGCGATTTGGACATGGCAGTATTCACACTGGAATATGGGGGGGTGTTCTTCTGGACGCGCCAGGGTCTCATCGAACCGCCCTGCGTGGCAATCCCGGCACCTGTGTATCAGGGGATGCAGTCGCGCGGTCCGCAAATCACGGTCCATGAAGAGCGGCTCGTGGGGATCATGGCAAGCAGTACAAGGAGTCGTGAACTCCCTCACCCCGACGAACCGATAGTGATCCTCGGGGATGATCTGGGGGAAATCACCCGGACGAGAGAGTATCAACTCGTGGCAGACGAGGCAAGGCCTTTGCCCTTCGGGTAGGTGGATCCCCTCCTCTCCCTCGGCTGCAACGTGGAACGCTCCGGGTCCGTGGCAAGTCTCGCAAGAAACTTTGGCGTGGGCATCCTTGGCGTGCAGACCAACTACATCGTCGTGGCAATCCTGACAGACATCCTGCTCCATGTGCCTGAGTACGCTTTGCCTGGCCTCCTCGATTGCGTCCAGCCGGAAGTGGCCGAGCACACCAAAAGAGTCAGGCACGAGAAGCGACCTGACCACGAGTGCAATCACCAGGACTGCACCGAGGAGCAGAAAGAGACGTATGGTGTGTCGGTAGCTTCCGGGCTCGGGTACTTTGGTCATCTTTGTTGGCTTTGTCCAGGTCTCCCCCGGGATTCCGGAGGTGGGTTCATAACTTGGCGCGAGATTCCAGTCGGTGCAAGCGCGATGTCACAATCAGAGCGACTCCGAAGAGGGTAAAACCGAAGAACAGAGATATCGGTGTGCCACGCCGTAAGTCCTCGAGCAGCAGCTTCAAACCGGTGAGAACCAGCAAAGGATTGACAAACCAGGCTAGCTCGATGATTGGCTGGTGACGTGAAACAGCGCCCAGGCCCATCGCGGTCGCCGCTAGGACCGCGGTACGGACGACAGCAACCGTGGCCCCCTCCTGACCGGTGATCCGGTCAGTCAGCCAAGCGGCCAGGGTGGTCACGAGGAGGCTGCCAGCACCGACCAGAACGATGACTGCAATCAGGAAGCGGGGCAAGCGGCGCCAGGTGGATAACTCGCACCTGCGATGGGTCGCCACCAGGAGACCGTAGCAAGCGATGGCGGCCAGCCACACAACTATCCCGGGTCCGCTAAGGCTGTGCCAGGTTCTGGAGGCTGGCGCCACGAAGGCGTCGAAGACCACGGCCGGCAGTCCAGTCAAGGCCGTCGCACCGATCAGGTATGCTGCGCAGTGCAGACGCAGTGTCCACCGGTCGTAGCGGCCACCGGCAACCGCGACAGCCACTGCCAGCCCGCCCCACAAGTAGGGCAGCCAAACACCCGACACGACCAGTGCCGTGCCGAGCATCGTAAGTAGTAGACCGAGCCACGCATGGTAGAAAAAGTTGAGGCCCCGTCCCTGCCGCTGGCGCACGAAAGTGAATGCCACCCCATAACCGGCTGCAGCAGCGACAAGGGTTGCCCAGCCGAGCGCCACAGTACTGCCGTCTCCGATTCGCAGCAGGCGAACGGCACCAAGGTAGCCGGCCAGGAGGCAGCCGAGGGACTGCGTGATCTCGAAAATACCGGCCTCACGTTTCTGAAGCATCGTGCGCAGGGAGAAGCTACCGAGGTATACGACCGGAAGGGCGAGAGCGAGCGGGATAACCGCGTCGGGCGCGGGTTTTGGACCATCTGGTAACTGGTCTGCAGGCCGGCTCGCGAGCATGACCGTGAGAAAGACTAGGAAATTGGCCACCGATGCGACCAGCCATTGTGGCCCCTGCCAGTCTTGCAGATATCCCAGCCAGACGGTAGCAACGCCTAGGGCCACGATGAGTGCCGCGAAGAGAGTGGTTTGATCTGCTGCCCAGTACAGGCCGATGAGCGTCGTCAGAGTGGCTAGAAGTATGAACCAGGCGAGGCCGCGAAGGCTGTGTCGCACAGCGAGGCTGAGACCGAGCCCAGTCACCAGAACGATGATCCCAGCCGCTCCTGATGGGGGCAACAGGCTAAGCCTCGTTGCCGTCTCCCAAACGAGGGGGTAGGCTACCAAGGTAGTGGCCAATCCGAACAGCGTCGCACGGGAAGAATCCCCTCGGGCCGCGGCACGGTTGGTCAGGAAAAGCAGGATGAGCGTGTAGGCGAGGCCAAGTATGATCCCGAAGGTCCCGTCAACTACCCGGTTCTCGGTGAGGGCCCGCAGCAGGAAGGCTCCCGCGAGGATCAGAAACGCGAATCCCAGCGAGGGTAGCTGAGGACTGGAGTGAGAGGTGGCGGGAATGTCTAAAGGCTCCACCTCGGCGGGTACGGTTACCGTCGTAGCTTCAGACTGCACGGCGGGAGTGAGGCCGAGGTGCTCCTCGAGGCGGAAGCGGGCGGGATCGGCGCCGTCGAGGTCGGCGCCGGACAGGAACACGCAGAAAATGTCCACGCAGATTCGCGCGACGATGTCCGAGTCGCGG
>Ga0209536_100006851_pt1 | contig 17348 bp, 15 predicted proteins | sample DeeMarSeWOR28_12_FD_187461 | JGI IMG/M metagenome (GOLD analysis project Ga0209536, IMG submission 187461) | Marine sediment microbial communities from White Oak River estuary, North Carolina - WOR-2-8_12 (SPAdes) (version 2) | ecosystem: Environmental > Aquatic > Marine > Intertidal zone >... | reverse complement strand
TCTGCAACTGTTCTTTATAGAAGTTATTTATTTTTTCAGAAACTTTGTCAACTTCTTTTTCGGGCAGATCAAGCCTTTCTTTCAAATGATCATATGAATCATCCTTAAGATACCCTTTCAGGAACCTGTTAAGCTCATGCTCAAATTTACTATATGTAAGTTGCATTCGCTTTTTCTCCGTTTAAATTAGTTGACAAAACCGTATCGTGAAAAGTGAGGTAATATTGCATTTACTACTTTCAGCATTCCAGAGCTTGTATCCATAGTTATATAATCGTAATCAACATTATACATATTTCCGTTTGCATCAATGTAAACAAAGTCCAAGGTATTTGGATTCACGCCAGATAAATCAAGACCGGTGATTATGTAAGTATATTCAACAACCGCTTGAAACTGCAATTGTGGACCTAACTCCATAGCAGCACCCCCAGTGTTGAATGTCATTGAGATGTTTTCCCAATCAGAAAATGCCCCAGGTAAAAAATCCAAGTTTGCAAACTGGGATATTGTTCCGGCATTACTTTGATAGCTGTACCATTGTTGAAATTCACCACCGTTGTCGCCACTGATCCATTTGTAATATGTTTGAGTTTCTACGGACAAACCACTGGATGAAGCCGGAAGCTCTATCAGTTTTAACTGATGTTCCGACCCGCTGTCAACAGGTGAGGTTATTTCAGATTCCTGGTTACATCCGAAGAAAACCAGGGCTGAGAATAATAAAAATGTGAGAAGCTTGTTCATTATTTTATCCTTTGTATTATGTGAGAAAGTTATTAATTAACAAATCCATATCTTGAAAAGTGGGGCAGTTTTGCATCTAAGACGAATAACCTGCCAGTAGCGATATTTACCTCTAGTCTATCGTATTCTGCTTTTACTAACGCACCGCTTGGAGCCACATAATAAAAATCTACATCTTCAGGATTTACTCCCGTTAAATCCAATCCTTCATAAATTATTGTATATTCAACTGGAATATCAAAAGCAAATGGAGAAGGGTCGAAGTCTATTACAGTTTCATTATCATTTAGAGTAAAGGAAAATGTCAATTTTCCGTCATAAGAATTTTCATGGCAATCCAGATCACCCATAACTCTGATTCCACTTGAAAATGTATGGTCGAAAGTGATATTCCAACCTCTATCACCATTAGCATTTCTCCTGGTTTTTGTAAAGGTTTCCTCAATAGATAGACCATCATTTAGACCATCATTATCATAAAGAGTTATCCATTGCTTTTCAAGTGATGGTTGAGTTGATGGTGATGTTATTTCAGATTCCTGATTACATCCCCCAATAAGCAGGATTGAGAATAAACTCATTAAAAATAATTTTTTCAACTTATTACCCTTTCTTCATAAAAATAAATTAGTTAACAAATCCATATCTTGAAAAGTGATCTAATTGAGCACCTGCCACTTTTAAGGTACCACTGATTACGTCCATACCAATGTAATTATATTCAACAGGATACATATTTCCACTTGCATCAATGTAAACAAAGTCCAGTGTATTTGGATTAACGCCCGTTAAATCTAGTCCTGATACTTTAAATGTGTATTTAACTTCTTTTTGGAACTGCATTAGCGGTCCAAAAACCATTGCGGCACCTGTTGTGCTAAAAGTTTGCGAAATGGTCTTTGTACCATAGAATGATCCTACTTCGAATTCTAATATAGAAATTTGGTAAACCAGACCATTAGTACCCTGATAGCTATATCCTGCCGAGAACACTCCACCCTTACCACCGTTGATAATCATATACTCTGTATATTCGTCTTCAACAGTTAATTCGCTGGTTGGTGCAGGAAGTGATATCAGCTTTAACTGAGGGCTAGACCCAATGTTATCTGGTGAGGTAATTTCACCTTCCTGGTTACATCCAAAGAAAACCAGGGCGGAGAATAACAAGAATGTGAGAAGCTTTTTCATTTTTTCTCTTTTTTATTTGTAAGAGAGTGATTAATTATCTTATCCATCCGTAACGTGAAAAATGGTTAAGTTTTGCGTTTTGAACGCTGATTTTTTTCTGTGGTAAATTTACTTGAGAGATATCGGATTCGATTAACTCTGTATCTCCGTTGTTTGCAAAGAATGCAAATTCTACGGTACCTGTTTCTGTATAACCTAATGCTTCCAGATCAACTCCGGTGAAAGCAAGATCAAGTCTGACATCTCTATTAAATGTCATTTCCGGGAAAAACTGAATCGAAAGGTCTTCTGCATTGGGTATCATTGTAATTGTAACAGTACCTGGAAATGAGTTCTCCAGAATTCTTAGGCGGGCATATACATTTATTTCATTACCGGTAATATCATTGAAAGTTTCATTTAAGATTAATTCATCACCAATTACTCCGTCTATTAATTTTGCCGTAAATGACTGCCCTTGAGATGTAAGGTCAGTGTTGCTGTGTGATGATACTATAGGGTTATCAATATTGTCGGAACAACTTAGGAATGTTACTCCTACTAAAAAACATAGTAGAAATATTTTTTTCATTTTAGACCTATTCACTAGTTAGTGCTAAAGTTTAATTTAGTGAAATAGTCTTAAGCTTTAGCTTCCCCCTAGTCTAACGAATAAAGGTCTTTGCTCTAAAAGTTGAAATTCTGTTGCTACTCATGTGCCGTTTCTCATTAGCAACTAATTCACTATTTATTTAATGAAATCAAGACATTCTATAAATGAGAAATAAAAACTGTGTGTTTAAATTAGATTGGTGTTTTTAAACGATACAAAAAACTAAAGAGCGAAATAATATTTTGATTAAAAAACGATTATTTCAATTTTTATTACTTAATTTTTCGCTTTTATTTAAAAGTTGTTTCATCTTTTAACAATTTGCAGAAATCAATAGATGCCTGAAAGTAAATTGCCCAAATCCTTGTCGAATTCTTTTGAAATTTATCCTATGGGTGTTTTTTTATTGGATTCAATTGGTGACATACTTTATGCGAATAGGCTGGGTTCATCATTAGTCGGTTCTAAAAATGAGAATTTGATAAAAAAAAGTTTTTTGGAATTAATTGATGAAAAAAGTAAAAGTGATTTTCAAAAATTTATTAAAAAAGCACTTGCTTCCTCAGAAACACAAAAAACCAAATTAAACATTATAGGAATGGGTGATGAGGCTTTTGAGGCACTTCTCATTGCTAAATACATTGAGTTATCCAAATCAACTGATCCACTTTGTTTTTTATCCGTACTTGATTTGACCGATTTGATTATTAGTGAAGAAATCGGCAAGCAGTCTGAACTAAGATTTGAAAAAATGGCTAATACAGCCCCTGTTATGATATGGATGGCTGACGTGGATGGGCTATTCAGCTTTGTTAATAAAGTCTGGCTTGATTACACAGGCGAAAGAATAGGTGCTCAACTGGGTATGAATTGGTTAAAAAGTGTGCATCCTGATGATTATGAAAATTTATTATCCGTATACAAAAACGCATTTAAGTCTTGGGAACATTTTTCCGCTGAATTCAGGTTTAGAAGAATGAGTGGCGAATATCAATGGATGCTAATCAATGGCTCGCCCCGTGTTAGTGAACAGGGCATATTTACAGGATATATAGGATCCTGCATTAATATCAATGAGCAGATAAAAAATGAGGAAAAAATTAGGGAAATTAATATTGAGCTTACGGAGAGTAATAAAACAAAAGATAAATTCTTTTCGATCATTTCACATGATTTAAAAGGTCCGCTTAGCGGACTAATGCAGTTATTGGAAATTCTGGCAGATGAATATAATTCAATTGAAGAGCAGGAAAAACTTAAGTTAATTTCCGAAGCAGCAGCATCCGCAAAAAGAACTTACAATCTTATGGAAAATTTGCTTGATTGGTCACGTGTACAAAGTGGAAAAATGGAATATCAACCCGAAAGAATTAACCTGTTTCAATTAGTAAATGATGTTACATCTCTATACAATCAAAACATAAAACATAAAAACATTAGTTTAGAAATTAATATTCATAATAATATATCAGTTTTTGCCGATAAAAAGATGAGCGAAACAGTTTTAAGAAATCTTATTTCAAATGCAATTAAATTTACCTATCCAAATGGAAGCATATCACTCGCATCCGAAAAGAAAGATGATTTTGTAATTATGAAAATTAGAGACACTGGAGTTGGAATTAGCGAAGAAAACCTGCCAAATTTATTCCGATTAGATGTTAGTCATTCAACCAAGGGAACAGAGAATGAATCCGGAACAGGACTCGGACTTATATTATGTAAAGAATTGGTTGGAAGACAAGGTGGTAAAATATGGATAGAGAGTAAAATAAATGAAGGCTCAACATTTTATTTTACAATTCCTTTATCATTATAATTTAATTGAGACTCCACTTCCATGCGTTTTTAACCAAACCTAAAACTGAAAAATCTATTTTTGCTATTTTTTTATTAAAAGCAATAATGTTGTCGAACCAGTATAAAAATGTAACCGGTTCATCATAGTGAAATATTTCCTGCAAACTTTTGTAAAGCTTGACCTTTTCTTTTTCAGACAGATTTGTTCGTAGCTTTTCTAAAATGTAATCTTTTTCATCATTTTCATAAGCAGAAAAATTCAAAAATCCAATTTCGGGATTGGAATTCCAATATGGATTTAAATCGATTGGAACCGGGATTGTCCATCCCGCAATCCATGCATCAAATTCACCGTTAAATAAACCATCTATAAAAGTACCGGTTTCAAGCTCTTTAATGTTCGCTTCAATACCAATAGCCTTAAGATTATTTTTTACAATTTGTGCGACATAGTTTCTCCTTGGATTTCCGGAATTCAAATAAATATCAAATTGGAATTCTAAAGAACCTTTTGCCAGTATTCCATCGTTGTTCAAATCTACCCATCCATTTTCATTTAAAATTTCTATTGCTTTAGTGGGATTATAATTATACATTTTTAATGTGGGATTATAATAAAGCTTAAAAAGGGGAGAAACCGGTCCTTTGCAAATCTCACCATACTTTCCTAAATAAGAATCAACTATTTCTTTTCGATTGATTGCATAACTCATTGCTTTTCTAATCTCTTTAGAAGAAAAAAAATTGTTCGGTGAATCTTGCTTTGGATCTTTATGATTCCATCCGATGTAATCATAATCTCTTCCTCTTAAATGAACTATTTCTAATTCATCTGACTGGTTTAATTCTCCAACATCTTCACTTTTAATATTGTCCAGTAAATCAATTGATCCGGTTTTAAGCTCAATTATTCTTGTTTTATAATCTGGAATTATTTTGAAGATGATCTTTTGGAGATTATCGGGATTAAAGAGAAATGAAGTACTATCAATAACAAGCGAAATAAATCCCTCTTTTTCCCACTTATCTAACTTAAACGGTCCACTTGTTACAGGTTTAAAGTTTGCTTCAGCACTTGCGAATTCATCTTTTGAATATTGCGACCAGATATGTTTCGGAATAATTTCTAAATTAATGTCCAGAAAATCAGGTGAGGTATTTGGGGGAAAATTTACTATGAGTTCTTTTGGAGAAATAATGTTAAAAGATTTTTCTGTATCAATTTGCAAATTCTCTATAGTATAAAAATCATCAAAAGATCCTAAAAATCTGCTGTTTACTTCGGGATCTGAGTAAACATCAAAAGTGAAAACCAGATCGCCGGAAGTTATCGGTTCTCCGTCAGACCAATAAATATCATCTCTTAAGTATAGTTTAATTGAAGTCGAATCTTCACTCCATTCCCACTTTTTAGCGAGCATTGGCTCAAATTCGATAACACCCAGGGTCTTGTTCCATATTTCGTTGGCGGGTTTCATAAACAATAGATCAACAAGATTTCCTTCAATCAGGCTGAAGGCATACATTGGATTCATGGTCTGAACATCGGCTTGAATACCGATAACTATTTCATTTTTTACAGGTGCTTTTTCATTGGAGCAGCCTGACAGATATAAACTTATAAAAATAAAATAAACGGTGTATTTAATAAGCAATATTATTTTGTTAGGGGTGCCTTTTAGTATTGATTTCATTGTTTCAACCAAAATTTTTTTTGATAATTAAATATACACAGACTGAAAGGATAACTGAATCCAAAAGTAAATTTCAGTTATATCGTTTTAATTGAATGTATGGTTTGAAAAAATACTGCTTGAGTATTTCAATTCTTTTAACCAGCTTATTATTCTTTTTAGTGCGGAGAAATGATTGCTAAATTTTAATTACATTTCAGAAGAAGCAATCTAAATAACAATTGATCCTTATTCATCATTAGTAGCTTGAAGTAAAAATTTACTTATGTTTAAGTGAAAATTGAGAATAGGATAATGTTTGTTCTCAAATAGTGCGGAATTTGAAAAGAAATCAAACCCTATTATTTGATTACTCTGGTATATGATTTGTGCTTTTATGATGATTTTTAATGATATACAATGATTGATAGTTATATAATAAACTTTTGAATGGTTCCTTAAGTGATTAACCTTATTAAAATAAGACTATTTTTTGTGCTATATATAGCATTTCGATTATGAGGTTGGGGATATTGTTTCAAATCTTCAAATGGAAACATGCAATTAACTCAGGATAAAATGATAAGTATAGATGATACTGAAGAGATAGTAGGTAAGGTCGATTCTGCATCTGACCCTTCCACAGGTATTACATTTAATCAAAAAGAAAATGAAAGTAAATCTAAGGATTTAATATTAGGCTTTGTCTCGATGGTTTCTCATGAATTCAGATCACCATTGACAATTATTCAATCCTCTGCTGAAATATTGGAAAAATTTAATGGCAAGTTAAGCAAGGAAGAAAAGTCGAAGCACTTTCAGAAAGTCTACGACTCTATATTTTGTTTATCTGATTTGCTTGATGATGTAATCATGTACTGCCGCGCTGACATTGAGGCGATCAAACCTAAATATGAAGAAATAGAAATTATTAGTCATTCCAAACAAGCGATAGAAAAAATAAAAACCTCATTTCCAGTGTCTTCTCAAATCAATTTTCACCCCGAAGTTAAAGAACTTAATGTATTTTCAGATAAAAAGTTGTACTCTCAAATTCTTTCCAACCTGGTTTCAAATGCTTTAAAATATACACCTACAGACAAAGCAGTAGAAATTAGTATTTCATTGATAAAGGGTAAGTTTGTACTCAAAGTTCAGGATAACGGAATCGGTATACCCAGAGAAGCACTTGACAAAATATTCAAACCATTTGCCAGAGCTAGCAATACGGCCAACATTCCTGGTACAGGTTTGGGTTTAGCCATCATCAAGCAGTCAGTAAACCTTTTAGCTGGCAGCATCCAATTAAACAGTGAAATTAATAAAGGATCCACTTTTAAAGTATTTCTTCCGTTAAATATTCATACGAGATGATGAAAATATTATTAATTGAGGATGATAAAAACATCAGGTCGAATATTAGGTATGTGCTGGAAGCAAATAATTATAAAGTTTTCTCTGCCGAAGATGGTAAAGAGGGGATTCAATTAGCAAAAGAAGTAATACCGGATTTAGTTATCTGCGATATCCTGATGCCAGTTCTGGACGGATACCAGGTAAAAAACGAATTATCAGCCGATCCTAAAACTGCCTCTATTCCTTTCATCTTTCTTTCTGCAAAATCTAAAAAATGTGATGTTAGAGCAGGAATGAATTTAGGTGCAGATGATTATTTGACTAAACCATTTAAAACTGAAGATCTGCTTAATGCTGTTGAAGTCCGGCTATCTCGTATAGCTGAACTTAGTACTGTTAGAAAGCGAAAAGCATCTCGTGGTGAGAATACCACCGCAGAATTAGAACGTGATGACACTATTTTTGTTGAGATTGATGGCAAACCTATCTTTATTAAAATCAGCGATATCATATATATAGCTGCAAAAAATGAATATTCAAATTTATATTTGAGAGACGGTAGAAAGTTGCTGGTAAGAAGACTAATTAAGCAATGGGATGAGCTGCTGCCTAAAAAAGTATTTTTAAGAATTCATCGATCTACAATAATTAATTTAAACTCAATTAAGAAGATCGAGAGATGGTTTAAACGATCATTCATTATTTATCTGGAAAACTCCTGTGGACCGGTGTACATGAGCGAAAGATTTGCGCGTAAATTAAAGTCGCAGCTTCAGTATTAGTTCAACATCCCTCATCATTATTTACATCTATTTAATAATTTCACTCCTGGTCTATTTTCACTCTCCAAATGAATTTTGTCCATTAATTTAAAATTACAGACTAATCTTAGTTATTTATATCTAGCCACTATATATAATTTCTAAGATTATAAGATTGAACTAAGAACATAATTGTTCGCAATCAGGTTTTTTATTTCCGTAATGTGGCGCTCATTACATAATTGTTGCGCCTATTTCATTTGAGTGTAAATTTTTAAACTAATGTGTTAAATAACCCCCGTAAAAAATCGGGAGTTTATTAATGACTAAGATTTTAGTAGTAGAGGATTCAAAAGAGGTTCGGAATAATATTTCGCAATTACTCTCTATTAAAGGATATGATGTAGAGATAGCTGAGAATGGAAGAATTGGATTAGAAAAGGCTACTGAATCTTTACCAGACCTGATAATTTCTGATATAATGATGCCCCAAATGGATGGGCATGAATTTTTTAATGAATTAAAAAAATGTCCAAGAACTTCCTTGATCCCATTCATTTTTTTAACTGCCAAGGCATCCCCTGAAGCCATAAGACAAGGGATGAAACAAGGGGCAGATGATTACCTGGTAAAACCATTTAGAGCAAATGATTTATTTGATGCTGTAGAAGCAAGACTTGATAAGAAAAGAACATGGCAGTCAAAAATTACCGGTATAACATCACACCTGTCGGATTACATACCACATGAACTCCGGACTCCATTAGTTGGAATAATAGGGTTTACAGAAATAATGCTTGATGATTTTGACAGCATAAATAATGAAGAAAAGATTGAAATGCTAACAATGATAAAACATTCCAGCAAGAGGTTATATAAAACAATAGAAAAATTTATTCTTTATTCTGAGGTTGTTTTAGAGCTTAATGGAGATGATAAGATAGTACAAAATAATGGTAGTGATAAATTCAATTCCAGTGAAAGAATATCTGAAATTGTAAATAGCATGCATCATCAACTCGAAGATAGGTTGGGTGACCTGAAGCTGAATCTGATAGATGCAGAGATCAGGATGGATAGAGAATATTTTAGTTTTATTATTGAAGAATTAATAGACAACGCGATTAAATTTTCTTCGAAAGGTAAACCAATTGAGATCTTTAATGAAATAAATAGCGATAAACTGATCATTAGTATCACGGATTATGGAAGGGGAATGACTGCTGAGGAGATCAATTCAATAGAACCTTTCGTTCAACATAAAAGAAAGCTTTTTGAGCAGCCAGGAATAGGTTTGGGTTTGGCTGTCGTTTATAAATTAGTCTCCCTATATGGTGGCGAAATGAATATTGAGAGTATTCGAAAGGACCATACAACGGTTACGCTGAAATTTAATCTAGCGGATAAATAATACAGCAATAATTACTTGATTCTTAAAAGGAAAATAATATGAAAACTATGCCTTTCTATTCCTTGTTGATAATTTTTTCTTTATTAACTTTGCTCAAAGCACAAACACAGCAGTCTGAAGATTCAACAGAAATAGTAATACTGTCTCTTGAAGATTGTCTTAATCTTGCATATAAGTTTAATAGCTCACTTTCTTCAGCAAACTACAACTTAGAGATTGCCGAATCACAATTGGGCCAAGCCAAATCTGCGGACTTCCCAACTCTTGATGCAGATGTAATAGGTACTATTATGGATCAGGATCCGATTTATGTTATGGAAGGATTTGAACTGCAGGTGCCGCCTTTGAATCTTGGACAATTACAATTAGACCTGCCGCCTATTGCTGTACCCAATTTAACTCAAACACTTATGGATAATAAGAATGTTTCAGCCTCAGTTAATCTTCTTTATCCTCTCTTTACCGGAGGAAAAATAAGTTCACTGCAGGAACAAGGAAAAGTGGGTGTTGAAGTTGCAAAGGAACAAATAAGAAAGACTAACCTTCAGGTAAAGTTTGATGTAAGCCGGTATTACTTTGCTGCTGTATTATCCAATAACCTTTATCAAATAGCAAAAGAAGCTTTGGACAGAATGGAAGCTACCCTGGACATAACAGAAAGCGTTTACAAAAACGGCTCGCTAAAAGTTACAAAAATTGATTACTTGAAAAATAAAATGTTTGTTGAAAATCTGAGAAGCATTTTAGCCCAGGTGGAGTCAAAGCGATCAGTTGTGTTTGCAGCATTGAAAAAAGAGATGGGTCTTAAATGGGATGCTGAGATAGACATCGTTGATAAGAAGATATCTCATTCATTTGATCCTCTCAACCAGCAAGACCTGATAACAGAAGCACTGGTTTCTAACTCAGATTTAAAGATGGTTGATCTCGGATTGAGTTATTTAAACCATAAAATCGATGAAATGCAAAGTGGGCATTATCCAACCGTCTTTGTTTTTGGAAGGTTCAATCAAATATTCAATAGTTATGATTACGGAATGGTGAGTAAGCAAAATAAAACCAACTTTATGCTTGGTCTGGGAGTTAAGATCCCAATCTTCCAGGGATTTTTGATATCGAACCAGGTTGATGAAGCCGAGACACGCTATAAAAAGATGCTTGAGGACAAAAAGTACTACCGGAGTGGAATTACCCTGAAAATGCAGGATTTATTTCACAAAATAACGAAGGCAAAAGATCTTATTCAGGCAACCGGAGATGCAATGAATACAGCAATTGAAAATCGTGAATTAAATGAAAGGGCCTATTACGGGGACATGGTTGGGGTTGAAGATTTAATACAAGCCCAGATATTAGAATCCATTATGAAAGCTAATTACAATAAAGTTTTATTTGATCATATAGAAGCCATTCTTGAATTGGATTACTATCTCGGAATAGATAATTATCAAAGTAATTAAAAAAAATAAATGAATCTTATTTCTTCATACAAAATCTGCAAATCAAATCGAATAAGATATTTATCTATTTACTCGCTTTTGATAATTGTCTTAAATTCTAATCTTTCATTGAGCCAGAAGCCGGATGATGATATTAATTACTTCCAGGTTGGTTTTAGTGCAAATGTTTTCAGAGGAGTTTACTTAAAGGATGCAACTGCTGCTGCAAAAGTATTAACCGAATTTTTCCTTAAGAAATATAACCGCGTTTACGAAGTAAAGCCACACGAAGTTTTTTCAAACATCGAAGAACTCAAGAGAATTCTTAAAGAACAGGAGTTTGAGGTGTTGGTTATGCACCCAAGCGAGTATATCCAGGTAAAAGATTTAAATCTGCTCGAACCTATTGCTGTGTCATGGAGAAATAGCAGTCCTTATGATTCGTACTACTTATTAGTGCATAAAGATAATAACCTTAGAGAATTGCAGGATTTAGAGGGTAAAACAGTATTGGTGGGTTCACTTGAAGGGAATAAAGCTGAGCTGTGGATCGATTACTTATTGAGGCAAAAAAAATTAAATGAAAAAGAGAAATTTTTCTCTGATATTCAACTTATTGATAAACCACTCTCCACTATTTTACCGGTTTTTTTCAAAACAAAGGATGCGTGTATTGTAGATGAAAGCTCCTACAATACCGTTGTAGAACTTAATCCTCAAATTGGTCGTGACTTAGTAACTATAGAAATATCAGAACCTCTTGCTATTGGGTTGATTGGTGTAAGAAAAAGTATTTCTGATCCTCAGATAAAAGCAGAGATAAAGGAAGCATTTTTAAACTTACATAACTATGAAGAATCACGACAGTACCTTACAGTTTTCAGAATTGGTAAGGTAATGGAATTTAATGAAGAATATCTGAAAAGTACTTATGCTTTGCTCCAATTTAAAAAGTAAAAAAACATTATATGTGTATTCTTAATGAAGGCAAATATTTGACAAGGCTTTAAGCAATGAAGCTTTATAGGTATGTAAAATATCGCAATCGAAAAAATTATAAAAGCACAATTATCTTTGTGTTATTTATGATTGCACTTCAATCACAGATTATTAAAGGGCAAACCCCGGGTGATAACATTGGTTATTTTCAGGTGGCATTTAGTACAAACGTATTCAAAGGAGTATATCTTAATGATGCCATAGCAGGAGCCAAAGTTCTTACTGAAACATTAATAAAAGAATATAGCCGGACAAAATATGAAGTTCTTCCACCTACAACTTTCAGTACGGTGGAAGAGCTTGAAAGTCTATTAAAGTTACAGGAAGTTGAAGTGTTTATATTGCATGCTACAGAACTTATACAGCTTCGGCAGACAAATTTAGTTGAACCAATTTGTGTTGCAGTAAGAAACGGAAGTCCATATGATGTTTTTTATTTATTAGTTAATAAAAAAAGGAACTACAAAAGATTAGAGGATTTAAAGGATAAAAGAATTTTAATAGGTTCCCCATTTGAAGGTGATATGCCCGTCATTTGGCTGGGAAATCTATTAAAAAATAAGAAATTAGAATCAAAAGAAAAATATTTCTCCTCGATAGAATATTTTGAAAAAGCACTTCCATCGATTCTACCTGTATTTTTTAATAAAGCTGATGCCTGTATTATAACTAAGAGTTTATTTGAAACGGTGATTGAACTAAATCCCCAAATAAATAATGATCTGACTGCCATTGAAATTTCAGAGCCAATATCAATTGGCATTGTTGCAGTTAGAAGAAATATTTCTAGCCAGGATTTGAAAGATAACATTTACAGTGCGTTTATAAATTTACATAAAAACACAAATGGCCGGCAATATCTGAACATATTTAGAATTGAGAGTGTAAAAGAGTTTAAGGAGGAGTATTTAGTAAGCACATATCGCCTGTTGGATTATATTAATAAATAATATGGATTTATTCTATTACATAATTCTGTTTGAATCTAATAATCTTCTGAGACTAAAGGAATTACCATGATGCAATCTAAATTAAAATATTTCTTATATGTAGCAAGGATTTTAGTAATTCTTGTTCTGATTGATCCTTCTATGATTTATTGTCAACCTAAAACCGATGAACCTCCGTTCTTCAATATTGCATTTAGTGAAAAGATATTTGTTAACGTTAATACAAATGATGCCACTGCATTAACAAAAGTATTAACAGAGAATTTGCTTGATAAATCTCCCATTACCTTCAGGACAGGTTCGCCAAACATCTATTCAAGTATAGTTGAATTAGAAGAATCGGTAAAAAACGAAAGTAATGATCTATACATACTTCTGCCTGAAGAATTTTTAAAACTTAATAGGTTTGGATTGCTTGAGCCAATAGCTGTTTCTCTAAGAAATAATAGTGTTTATGATGTGTATCAGATTATCGTTTCTAAAGAAAGCAACATTAAAGACTTAAAAGATCTAAAAGATAAATCCATTTTAATTGGGTATTCATCAGGTGATGATAATCCCCATCTTTGGTTAGATCATTTATTATCCAGTAAAGGCCTGGGCAGAAAGGAAAAATATTTTGAGAGTGTTGAAGTCTCGGAAAAGTCATTACCGGTCATTTTAAAGGTGTACTTCGGACAGGCTGATGCTTGTATAATATCAGCAGATAACTTGAATATAGCTGCTGAAATGAATCCCAATTTAGGGAAAGATTTAATTGTACTTGAAACTTCGAAACCGATTCTGCGTGCTATATTGGCTGATAGAAAAAGTAAAACCGAAAAAAATAAAAAGTTGCTTGTAGAGAATTTACTGAATCTGGATAATACTTCCGAAGGTAAGCAAGTGTTGACTTTATTCAGAATAGATAAGCTAATACCCTTTAAAGAAGAATACCTTCAAAACTTTTATGAATTGATTAAAAATTAAATGTATATGCAATCCCTGAATAAAATATCGTTTTTAGTTTGTATGATTGGTTTTTTGTTTCCGGGTTATCTTATTTGCCAACCAATGAATGCTGATGATGATAAAATTCTGAATATGATTTATTCAAAAAGTATACTTCCTAAAGTCGATTACAGGGACGCGATGGCTTCAATAGAAATTTGGAGTAAAGAAATTCTGAAAGAAATCTATTCTGAATATTCATTAAATAATATATTCATTGAAGGGATTGACCATGTTGATGAAATATATATTAATGATAAGGCAAGCTTTGTAATATTAACTGCTCTTGAATATATCACCAATCAGGATAAGTTAAATAATTTAATTCCGACCTTGTTATCTTCGGATGATGATGGTTTAGTGGGAATTGAATATGTACTGCTAGTTCATAAAAGCAGCGGAATTAATTCCCTAAGAGATCTGAAAAATAAGACAATTTCTTTCGTTGATGATTATTCAAATGCGGTTCCACATCTTTGGCTCGATGTTCAATTAAAAAGTGAAGGTCTTCCCACTTCTGATAAATTCTTTAAACAGATAATCATATCTTCAACTGCTAATCAGGCTGTCCTCAAAACTTTTTTCGGTCAAGTAGATGTCTGTATTATTCCAAAGAAATTACTTAGCACAACATTCATTCTTAATCCTCAATTAGAATCGGACTTAAAAATCTTGCAACAATCAGATCCATTTATTGCAGGGGTTTTTTGTGCAAATAAAAAAGTTAGTGATAATATTAAAAAAGATTTTATAAAATCAGCTAGAATTGCAATGAATACAGAAAGAGGAAAACAAATAGCCCTTTTTTTCAGGACAAAAGAGCTTCATGAATTCCAAGTTGCGTATTTAGATAACATAAAGAATTTAATTAATCGAGCTAATAATTTGAATGTTAAAATCATCTATTAAAATTATGAAGATGAATCAGCTAAAAACTAGTTTAATTAGAAGCGTTAAGAATGCACTTAATTATAGAAGTATATATTTTAAATCAGCAATGCTTTCATGGACCCTGATCATAGCGACTGTTGTAATGTTTTTCTTTGGGGTTATCCCATTTCAAAAAGATGCAGCGATAAATAAAATGCGTTCAGAATGCAGAGATATTGCTACCTCTGTTGCACAGGTAACTGCTACCGCAATAATTTCTGAGGATTACAGTTTTGCAGTTGAGCATTGTATGAATGTTCTAAGGGGAAGCCATTCTATTCAGTCCATCGTGATTACGAAGAATGATGGCTTTTCACTTTTGCATAAAAAACAAGAATGGAATACGCAAACGTTGGATAGTACCTGGTATAATCTGAATGGGGATGAAAAAATTGGTAACATAATGAAAAGCAGGTTTGAAGATTCAGATGTGTTTAGATATTCCTATCCCTTAACCTATTCTGGTATCAATTGGGGATGGATACATATTGAGTACTCACTTAATCAGTACAATGAAGATTTTAATACTATTTATAAAAGATTGATGATCTTATCAGTCGTATTAATTGCCCTGGGATTTGTCTTGGCATTCTACTTTTCCAACAGGCTTGTAAAACCTATTCGTTTAGTTGATACTGTTGCTCAATCAATTGCAGATGGCGATTTATCTGTTCGCCTGAATATGAAGAGTAGTACCGAAATTCTTAGCCTTTCAGATTCATTTAACAAAATGGCTGTGAATCTTAAGAAAGCTCACGATGAGCTTGAAAGTAAGGTCAGACAGAGAACAAAGCAGCTTCTTAAATCAAATTCTGAGCTTGAAAATTATAAAAAACATCTGGAAAAACTGGTTGAGGAAAGAACTGATGAGATTAAAGAAGTGAATTATGCATTAGTTTCAGAAAATAATAAACTGTTGGTTGCTGAGAGTGAAATTGCAAACCAGTATAATTTTTTAAAAACGTTGTTGGATACGATACCTATACCTATATACATACTTGATGAAAAAAATAATTTTACTGACTGTAATAATGCCTTCTCTGAATATTTTAGTAAGAAGAAATCAGATCTGATAGAGCAAAATTTTTATTCGCTCTTCGATTATAAATATAAGGATGAATTCGAGCAAAGTAGAAACCAATTATTTAAGGAAGGTTTTTTAGCATTTGAAAAAAGTTTGAACTATTCTCCAAATTCAAAAAAGGATTTAATATTCTTTGAATCAACATTCAAAAGCGCATTTGGAAAAGCAGCAGGAATAGTTGGAGTGATTCTGGATATTACTGAAATAAAAGAAAGCGAAAGGAAGACCCTCAATGCATTAAATAAGGAAAAGGAATTAGCTGAATTACGAACTAAATTTTTCTCTCACGCTTCTCACGAATTCAGAACACCACTTACTACTATTCAGTCTTCAGCTGAGTTAATTTCTCTGTTAAATCCTGATATTTCTGATAAAGACAATAATAACCACATTGATCAAATATTTACCTCGATAGCATATATGCAGGAATTATTGGATGATATATTAACTATAAATAAAGCTGACTCCGGAAAGTTCATTTTGAATCCCGAACCATTTAACTTATTTGAATTTATTAATTCATTGAGAGAGGAAACTCAAAATAACGACAAGTTCAACCACACGATCTCATTAAACTGTGAAAATAAGAATCTCAAATTAACCGGTGATAAAAAGATGCTGAGACTGATTTTCAGCAATCTGATAACAAACGCTATTAAATATTCCCCGGCACAGTCTTCCATAGATATCAAGATTTATCCAAGCGATGCTCATATTGCAATAAGTGTTAAAGACAGCGGTATAGGAATACCAATAGAAGAACAGAATCATATATTTGAACCATTCTTCCGGGCCTCAAATTCGGGTGACATAAAAGGCACAGGTCTAGGATTATCGTTGGTTAAGAAAATAGTTGATCAGCATAACGGTACAATCTGCTTTCATAGTGCACCAAACAAGGGAACTGAATTCATTATCTCCCTTCCTGTCGAAGCTCAAACATTTACGCAACAAGAAAGCAACCAATTAGAAGCAAGCCTTAGATAGTAGATTTTAAGAAATAAGTAACTAGTAAAAAAACATTTTGGAAAGAAAAAAGATGAAAAAGTTAAACAACCTGCTCTTTTGTGCTATATTTATGTCCGGCACACTAATATCGCAACAGGCAAGTACCTACTTCCCAACAAATACAGGCTTTACCTGGAGTTATGTTGTAACTCCCCTTGATTCTGCCAATAATGGAATCGAGCCGTTTTCATATTACAGAGTAGATTCTTTTGCCGTTGCTGCTGACTATAAGGGTATGCTTGCCAATATACTGTTTTCAAAAAGTGGGGATGTAAATTTTTTAACATCTCAGTCATATACAGATTCTTTATTCTACCATTTTGATGGTACACACGCCTTTGAGTATTCACAGACATCAAACATGGAATTTCTTTTACGCTCACTAGACTCATTATCAATTGATCCTAATTTTAGTTT
>Ga0209536_100006849_pt1 | contig 17351 bp, 14 predicted proteins | sample DeeMarSeWOR28_12_FD_187461 | JGI IMG/M metagenome (GOLD analysis project Ga0209536, IMG submission 187461) | Marine sediment microbial communities from White Oak River estuary, North Carolina - WOR-2-8_12 (SPAdes) (version 2) | ecosystem: Environmental > Aquatic > Marine > Intertidal zone >... | reverse complement strand
CAATCTTGGCATTGCGGAAAGCAATTTGGTTGGTGTGGGTGCTGGTTTAGCAGGTTGTGGTTTTATTCCTTGGATCACCAGCTTTTCGTCATTTCTTCTTTGTAATGCTTATGACCAGATTCGTCTAGCTGTGGCTATGTCGAATATTAATGCCAAGATTTTGGGCAGTCATGGTGGCATTACACTGGGGAAAGATGGCCCCACTCAAATGGGCATCGAGGATCTGGCTTTGATGGGGGGCTTACCAACAATGACCATTCTGGTACCATCTGATCCTGTTTCGATGAAGGCTTTAGTCAAGGCAGCGACAGATCATGATGGCCCAGTATTTTTGCGTTCCAGCAGAGTTCCTATGCCTTATATCTACTCAGAGAATGATAGTAAATTTGAGATCGGAAAAGCCAATGTGATAAGAGAGGGGAATGATTTAACAATTATCGGAAATGGACTGATGGTCACGATGGCGCTTGATGCTGCCGTCATGCTTGCTGAAGAGGGCATTGAGGCACGAGTAGTTGACCTGTTTTCTATAAGACCGATGGATAAGGAAACTATTGGAAAGGCAGCACGAGAAACTGGTGCTATAGTGTGTGCTGAGGAACATCTCCTCCAGGGGGGTGTGGGTTCAAACGTTGCTCGTATAACGGCTGAAACTTATCCGGTGCCAATGCGATTTGTTGGTTTACCAGATGTATATGTTGAGTCTGCTGACCCATATGAATTACTTGAAAAATATCATCTTACTGCTGATGATATCGCCTCCGTTGCTCGTGAAGTCTTTGCAGCAAAAAAAGGATAACCTGCGGATTTCTAAGGAGTTAAAAGATGTTGCGTCAAGAATTATTACGAAGGGAATCCCAAGATCAGCCGATCAAAGTTGGTGTTAGTGGAGCCAGGTGGATGGGTAGCGGATTTGTTGCACAAGTCAACCATGTCCCAGGTATGAAGGTGAACTTGTTAGCAGATCATGACATATCAAAAGCCAGGAAAACTTTCCTTCAAGTTGGTGTGAATCTAGATGAAATAATCGAAACTGACGCTGTGAGCCTAGCTGAGGACGCACTAAGGTCTGGTAAATATGTGGTTACTGGATCATATACTTTAGCGGCACAGTTGCCTTCGGTTGATATCGTTGTGGATGTCACACCCTCGCCAACGATTGGTGCGGATACTGCATATGCTTGTATTGAGTATGGTAAAGATATCGTATTAATCAATATTGAAGCGGATGTCACCGTTGGTCGAATTTTAAAAAAGCTGGCGAAAGAAGCTGGGATTGTTTATACGGTCTCCTCTGGTGATGAGCCAGGTTGTTTAATGGAGCTGTGGGATTTTGTAACCATACTTGGCTATGAGCCTATTGTGATTGGAAAAGGCAAAAACAACCCGCTTGATTCGTCTGCAACACCCGATACGGTGGCGGAATCTGCTCGAAAAGCTGATAAAGATCCATACCAGACTGCCTCTTATGTCGACGGAACCAAAACCATGTTCGAGATGACCTGTGCTGCCAATGCAACTGGTTGTGTACCAATGCAAAGAGGTATGATTGGACCAGAAGCGACCCTGGAAACAGTTTCGGAAATATTTGCTTTAAAAGAGGATGGTGGGATTACGGAGTATCCTGGTGCAGTTGATTTTGTACAGGGAAGCGCTATGGCAGGAGGGGTATTTATCACTGTTCGAATTCTCGACGAGCGTATCGATGCTGACTTGAGATATTTGAAAGTTGGCAAGGGCAAATATTTCACCTTTTTCAGACCATATCATCTTTGGTTTCTGGAGGCACCAATTTCTGTTGCACGGGCATTTGTAACCAAAGAAACAACACTGGTACCCCTCGATGAACCAATCGCAGATGTAATGACAATTGCTAAACGGGATCTTCAACCTGGAGACTGGTTGGATGATTTTGGTGGTTATACCTTTTATGGTTTGATGGATCGGGCAGAAGAGGTCAAAAGGCTAAATGCCCTTCCTGCTGGTTTGGCTGTTGGCGCACAAGTTATACAAAAAATACCAACAGGCCAAGTGATAACCTGGGATGACGTAAAGTTAAATGAAGACAGTACTGTAGTGAAATTAAGACGCCGGCAAGATTCTATGAGAATATAGCTGAATTTAGCTTACAGCGTAAGGAAAATTGCCAATTGCGCATAGTCACTATATCAAATCCAGGATAATCACAAAACTCATCTTTCCTCATCCAAATCTATATCTCTAGGATTTAAAATCAATCGGCAACCTGATTTTGAAGACCGTTTTTCCAGGCTCTGAGTCTACCTTAATTTCACCTTTGTGCTTTTGAACTATGATGTTGTAGCTAATATCAAGACCTAATCCAGTACCCTGGCCAGGGGGCTTAGTAGTAAAGAATGGGTCGAAAATTCTTGGTAAAACTTCAGGTGGAATACCAGGCCCTTTATCCTCTATCTCGACGACTACATCGCCATTGTCCATTTTAGTTCGGATGATTATTTCCCCTTTACCATCTTGAGCATCGATGGCATTATCGATTATATTTGTCCATACTTGGTTCAATTCGCTGGCGTATGCATCAATCTTCGGGAAGTCATTTGCATATTCTTTACGCACACTCATACCAGATTTCAGTTTATTCCGCAATATCAATAGGGTATTATCCAATCCTTCATGAATATCTATGGTTTGAATAGGTGCTTGATCCATGTAAGAATATGATTTTAGGGCAGCAACGATTTCAGATATCTGTCCAGCTCCTTGTCTGATCTCGCTCTTTAGATTATAGAGTGTATAGTTCGCACTCAGCCAATCAAGCATATCTGACATTAGTGTATGTTCGAAATGTTCGGAAAGTTCTGTTAGTTCCTGAGTTTCGATGTTTACATCTACAAGGCAAACAGCTAGATCCCAGGCATTGTCAATTCCTTGTTGATCAAGCCAGTTTTCTAACTCTTCTTCTCTGTCACTCCGAACGAGAGAATCTAATTCTGGAGGTTGAGTAGCTTGTTCCCGAACCCGATTGGTTAGGTCGTTGATGATGGTTTGTTGTTCAGATGATAGTTCTTGTTCGAATAATTTACGCAACATAAAATCATAACGCTTGACGCTGTTATCTAGGAGCGCTGCACTCCGCTTTACGGCTGATGCAGGATTGTTAAGTTCGTGTGCTACACCAGCTGTCAACTTTCCCAACTCTGCCATTTTTTCACTTTGTCGTAAAAGCGCTTCCGTTGCTCTATAACGGGCTAAGATTGTGTAAAACATGGCATTTGCCGCAGATATGCTTGTGGAAATCAGATGATCAAATTGTTCTTTACCAACTGCATAAAGTAGTGAATCGGTCCCTGCACGAGCGCTCGCCATGCGAGGTGCAGATTCAAATAATGCCATTTCACCAAATACCTCCCCAGATTTCCGTGTTGCAAGTAAAACTTCTCTTCCACGTGATTTCTTGATTATTTCAATTTCGCCATCTCTAATGATGAATGCCTGATCACCCGGAGCCCCCTCTTCGAATAAGGTTTCCCCCTCGAGGAGCTTAACTTCTTCAATCGATCTACACAATTTTTTCAGATCATCATCTGCCAAATCGGTAAACAACGGTACTTTTTTTAAGAATTCATGCATTATACTGTCTTCAAGTATTGGTGAACAAAGCTAACAGAAATTGCACCTTCTCCCACAGCAGATGCAACTCGCCGGACTGCACCCTGACGAATATCGCCAACCGCGAATATCCCTGGAACACTGGTTTCAAGTAGGTAAGGGTCTCTATTAAGTTTCCACAGTCTTGTTTTCTTACTTGGGCTGGTAAGGTCTGGACCAGTAAGAATAAAACCTGCTTTGTTTGTCGCTACAACGCTCTCAACTAATTCGCTGTGTGGAACTGCTCCGATAAAAATAAATAATGCTGCTGCTGGGGTAGTTTTGACTTCGCCAATTTCTTTGTTTCTTATTTTTATGGATTCAAGTTGATTGTCACCAAAAACTTCTTCTACCTCTGTATTAACTAATACTTCAATATTATCTTGTGAATCAATCTGGTCTATAAGGTATTGGGACATACTATTTGACAAGGAACTACCTCTTACAAGCATAGTAACTTGACTGGCGTAGCGTGCAAAGAACATAGCGCCTTGCCCAGCTGAGTTTGCACCACCAACAACAAAAACGGGTTTGTCTCTATAATTTGCTGCCTCAGTGAGTGCTGCGCCGTAATAAATACCTGCACCAGTGAGTCTTTCAACCCCCGGAGCATCAAGTGTGCGAACTGTTACCCCACTAGCAATAATAAGGGCTCTACAGCCTAGCTCGTTCCCATCTGCTGTTGTTATATATCTATAGGGGTCATTGACTCTTACACTGACCGCTTCCTGTGCTGTAAGGATTTCTGCTCCTAATCGAACCGCTTGAGTGGTTGCCCTCCTGGCTAAGTCTGCACCGCTGAGCCCTTGAGGAAAGCCTAAGTAATTTTCGATTCTTGAGCTGGTACCTGCCTGTCCACCGGTTGCTTTTTTTTCAATTAACAGCGTATGTAATCCTTCGGAAGCACCATAAACCGCTGCTCCAAGCCCCGCAGGTCCTGCTCCAACAATAATCAAATCATAGAATGGTTGTGTGGCTTGAGTTTGCAAACCGACTTTCTCTGCTAGGTCAATATCATCAGGCTCAAACATCACGCTGCCATCTGGAAAGAAAACCACAGGTAGGCGATATTGGTCTTCAGATACGCTTTCAACAAGTTCTTTTGCTTGTGGATCGATCTCGATGTCCAGCCATTGGTATGGAATCCGATTTCTTCCTAGAAAGTCTTTGACATCATGCGATTTGGCTGACCATAAAGTTCCGGCAATGCGGATACCTTCGTAAGGCATTGGGACTGTCGCCTGCCAATCGGATAGAAGATCATCCAAAACTGGGTAAAGGTTTTCTTCTGGTGGGTCCCATGGTTTCATCAAGTAGTAATCCAAACCGATTTCATTGATGCTGGATATCGCTGCTTCTGTATCTGCATATGCAGTTAACAGAACTTTCTTTGCATCGGGGTAGAACTTCCTGGCCTGATCTAGGAAGTCTGTCCCGCTTAATTCTGGCATTCTTTGGTCTACAAGAAACAACGCGATCGGATCGTTGCGTTGTTTGAGCTTCTGTACCACCTCGAGGGCTTCTTTACCTGAGCTGGATTTGATAATGCGGTATTCACTTCTAAAGTGTTGGCGTAGGTCCCGTTCGACCGCGTTAAGTACTTGCGGTTCATCGTCTAAAGTTATTATGATCGGTTTAGCCATGTTGATCTTTTCTCCCTAATTCCAGTGAAAATACTCATAAAAAGACATTATAACTCAGAATTGACAGAATATTGCGTTGATTTTTTTGAGAACTTGGACTTTGCGATTATGCTATTTCTCCAGATTGAACTTGAATTAAAAATGGGAATAATACTTCACCACCCAATTGTGGACGCTCTTTGGGAGCGGCTTATTAAATAGAAAAACACCAAGTGATTAATTCGTCCATCAATTGGTGTTTCTTCGAATCAGTAATTTAAGTTGAGAATTTTGTTTTACCCTTCGTCTTTTTCAGCACCAAAGGCAGCTCTTAGCTTTTCCTCATCATCTTTCGATAAAGAAGTTTGGTAGACTTTCGCATCAAAATTCTTTAGTTCATCCATAACTTTATCTGGTGTAGCTTCCCTGACAAGGAGGAAAAGCGCAGAATCTCCTGGTTCAATCTGTTCACCAACTTCTTTGATGAACTTATCGTCAACACCTATGTCCGTCAACCCACCAGCGACTGCACCCGTCATTGCTCCAATCGCCAAACCCAACCAAGGTGCAAAGAACAGAAGTCCAATTAACATGCCCCAAAAAGCCCCACCCAATGCACCTGCTCCGACGAGGCTCGTCAATTGTTTAACCTTTGGCTTTCCATCTTGCTTTCTTACAACCACAGCTGCGTCATCCAATGTAATAAGGTGCTCTTTTTGCATTCGCATAAGCTCATCTCGCATTTCTTCAGCACCTGTTTCGGTTTTGAATGTAAGAACAATTAAGTCACTCATCATTTTCTCCTTATTTTTTTCGGGTTTCACCCATTGTTTATTGGATTTTACCTTATTTCGGAATGCTGTTCAAGAACATTAACACGTAATATTTGCTATTAGATATGGCTACTCATCGCTAATTTCAGCATTTTCATCACTTGATCTTAAAGGCGATTTGGGATGATTCTTAATTTGTTGAATTTTTTCTGTGATTGTTTCTGTCAATGTTGGATACTCGATCGCTTGTTCATCCTCATCAGAGGGGAAAGGATCTCGATCTAAAATCTTGTTATACAAATAAGCGATGATCTCCCTGAACGATGCAATAATTGGCGCAGCCAATAAAGCACCTAAAATACCCCAAACAGTTGCACCTATCAATACTCCCGTTAAGACTACTAAGGGATGAAGTTCAACTGCCCCGCCAAGAATGCGTGGAACGATGAAGTAATTTTCCAACGTCTGTAAAAGGATATAGAATCCAATCACAATTAAAGCAAAGATAAAATTATCAATATTGTATAAATAGGAACCTTGAAGCAACGCGACGATGAACGCAGGAACTGCGGCTAGTATGGGTCCGATATTTGGGATAATTTCAAGTAGCCCTGCAATGATTCCCAAAGCAAATGCACCTGGTAAACCAAGTAATGTTAAACCAAGCCATACTGATGTCCCTATAATTATCATCAATGTGATCTGTCCCCTGAAGAAAGATTCCCATATTTTTTTTAGCCGGGCGATTAATGTACTGATTTCATACCGCATTGGTTCGGGAATGATTCCTAAGAAGTTCTCGTAAATTTGTCCACCGTCGAAACTAAGATATAAGGCCACAAATATCATATATATAAATGCAATAAAGCCTGAAGTAACAGAACCGACAATTCCAACTGCTACATTATAGCTTAACGAAAAAGCAGACATGGTTGAGTCCAGGATCACGTCAATAGTTGGCAACTTAGGAGTAATGACGGGTGATACATCCTGGATGCTCGGCAAGATTGGGTCAATCAAATTATCAAGATTTATGGGAACACCGAGTATATGCAGATCAGATGCTCGAATGCTTAATAAGGTCGTTTCAAACCAAGTGAGAATATTATCTATCAATGCTTGATAATCAATCTCAATAACAAATCTGACAGCGCTGATTATGGGCGGTATTAAGATAAGTGGTGACAATAAGATTATGATGATTACAATCAGGTAGGTAGTGAGAACCGCTAAACCTCTTGGAAATCTTAATTTTTTATCAAATACATTTACAAGAGGTCTGACCAAGAATGCAATTAACCCACCAATGATTAAGGAGGGCAAAACTGATCGACTTATATATATAATCACCAATCCTAATACAATCAACCCTATGCTGACGATATACTTTGTCGTCGTTTTCCATTCTGTTGTCATGTTTTTTTAAATTAGGGAGATTAATCAGATTCCAATAGGATTTCATCTATGAGATCATCGGTTATGCTTTGGTTGAAATGTAGTCCTTTTAGATCTGATAGTTCATCGGACAATTCATCAACCATTCTATGTTCAATAACTACGAGTAATGCTGTTCTTCCTGGTTGAAGTTCCTGCTGCAATTTCTTCAGGAATTCATCCGAGAAACCCATATCGATCTTACCAGCACTGAGTTGACCCGTTGCTGCACCTGCAGCTGCACCTACTATTGCACCAATTGGACCGCCTAATAATCCAATCAGTCCGCCGGTAATCGCACCAAAAATGGCACCTTGTTTTGGATTCACATCACTTCTATCTTCAACCTTGGTGTTGCCATCTTCATCTTTTTCAATCAGAGCTGCGTGTTTAATATCCAAGACCCCACGTTTTCTAAGTTCATCGAAAAAATTCAAGGTGTCATTTGCGTCATCTACCTTATCGTAAACCGATGCTATCACCTCATGTTTTTTATCCTGCGAATCAATCTGACCGTATTCTCGTTCGATTGGTATCTCTGGAAGCATCCTTATTGATTCTTTGTCTAGCTTCAAATTAACACTATCATTAGTTAGTTCATCTATAGCTGATATCGGAAGACAGATTTCTTTCTTTCCCCATAAATGCCCCTCCGTTAATACCATGTGTGAGATTTTTCCACTTTTTGGATCTACCATGAACTCGCCAACCTCACCTATATATCCATCTGTAGCTTTCACTGGAGTACCTCGATGAATGGCTAATTCATCTGGTGTAATTAGCTCCTCATCAGTGGGCACTTCAACAAGCTCGGTCGACATGGGAGTTACGTACGGCAAATTGTATACATCATAATACACATCCACAGGGACTTCAGTTTTAACAAATTGTGTCTCTGTGAAGTGTTGCATGCTGGCAAGATCACTTTTGGAGCAGTTCAGATGTATCATTTTATTCGATGCTTCAATGATATCTTCTTTTCCCACCAATCTTCCTTCAGGAATACTGTCGCCTCTAACAACGATGTGAGTGACTTTTCTTGACTTGGGATCGATAATAATTGCAGTACTCTTTCCACATAGCCCATCTGTGCATTTTACTTCTGCATACAAAGGAATGTTTGTCATTTCTTGTCACCTCGGAGCTCGAAAACAATTATTGTTTTAATGATTGCGATTTTATAAGGTTTTCGTTTATTTATTGGATTATACCATCGGGGATGTTGCTGAATTCTCAATATAAAAATATAAAACAACCCACTTCTGAATGGAAGTGGGTTTATATGATGTTACTATTTAGCGGTCCCGACGGGATTCGAACCCGCGATCTCAGCCTTGACAGGGCTGCATGTTCGGCCACTACACCACGGGACCTCACGGAAAACAGTTTACCATAATCCATCATTACACGTCAAGATGACTGTTGTTCACCGAATTCTGGGATTGTAAAAATTTATGTGAACTCCAACATGATTCTTTTAGAAAATTCATGTTATACTCGCCAATGGTTTGAATACATACGCCTAAGATAAATTGGAGTGAAGACATGGAGATTACAACTACTGAACATAAACGCTGTATTGTGGTCAAGGCAGTGGGTAGAGTTGATAGCTATACTGCTCCTGAGCTAGAAGAGGTTTTCAAGGGATTGAATGACCAGGGAGGTTATAAACTTGTTTTTGATATGACCGATGTAGATTTCATGTCAAGCAAAGGATGGTGGGTGTTAATCGAGACTCAAAAGGTGTGTAAAAGATATAATCGAGGAGAGTTAGTTTTAGCGAATGTGCTAGATCGCATTCGGGAATCACTGGATTTAGTGGGGATGAGTACATATTTTCAAATTTTTGATGATGTAACAGCTGCTGTTGGTAGCTTCTAATTTATCTCTTTTACTTAAGAAATGCAATCTGTGCGAGTGCCCGCCAAGTATGAATACTTGGCACAGATAAGCAAATTTGTAGGTAAAGCTGCTGACGATGCGAACTTGGATGATGCTGCGATTTATGCTGTACAGTTAGCAGTCGATGAAGCCTGTTCGAATATCATGGAGCATGCCTATTTAGGAAAAGGTCAGGGAGAGATTATTTGCTCCTATGAGATTTTGGAGGATGGATTAAAAATAATCCTTTCTGATATGGGGAAACCATTAAATCCTGAGGATGTGCCGGTTTTTGATTTAAGTGCTACCTTGGAGGAATTGAATAGAGGTGGTGCAGGGATTTATTTAATGCATCAATTAATGGATCAAGTACACTATGAAACAGATCCTCAGCTCGGCAATAAATTAGAGTTGGTGAAGCGCAAAGAGCGCCAATAATTATCAGTGATTATCTTTGTGTTGATTTAGTCAAAAATCTCTCTTCAGAATCATCAAGGTAATATCATCTAACTGGGGAGCATCTCCTATATGAGATTGTATTTCATCAAGAATCAAATTTTCCAGCTGGTAAGCAGTATGGTTGGGATTTAATGTAGCAATCTCGATAAATCTTTCATCAAAGAAATCTCCATTGGAATTTTGCGCATCTGGTATTCCGTCCGTGTATAACAATAAAATATCACCTGGATTGATAATTACACTTTCTTGATCCCAGGTTGAACCATTCTCAATGCCCATTGCGATCCCTGTTCTATTGAGCGGGCTGTAATTTACACCTGAATGACCCTCAATAAGGAATGCTGGATTGTGTCCAGCATTGCTGTAAATGAACTTGCCCGTCGCAGGATCAAGAATACCGTAAAATGCTGTCACAAATAGACTCGCACCTGCATCATTGAGTAATCGTTGATTTGTTGCATAAAAAACCACTTCAGGATCGGCATTAAACTCTATTGCATATGTCCGTATTAGGGTCCTGCATAAAGCCATATAAAGAGCTGGACCGACACCTTTATCCATTACATCTGCGATAAGTAAGCCTATTTTACCTTCTGGGAGAGGAATAACATCGAAGAAATCACCTGATGTTTCCCTAGCGGGCAATAGGGTGTAGGCAATCTGCCACCCATCGATATTTGGTAGTTCTCGTGGTAGAAAACTGGACTGAATACGTCCAGCCAGCTTTAATTCCTGTGTAATCGTTCGAAACTCAAGGGTCTGGAGGTAGGATTCAGATTGACTGATTGCTGAGCTTATTTGTGCTGCCAGTGTTTGGATTGCTGGGATAAAATCTTTAAGTGATTTTTTATCCCATGGTTGAGCCAATTGTCTGAGCTCGACGTAGATACCGCCAATCGACATGCTAGAATCCCTGGTAATCATAGGCGCAACAATGATCGCGTTATGTGATGATTGGACGTTCTTCCAGGGGAGGTTCTCGTCTGATTTGTATCCCTGTGCATTCTTCAAAGATAATATGTATTCCCTGAGAGTTTCAGAATCTGGATTCCATTCCTCAGGATAGTTCAAGAGTATATGATTATCTCTACTATATATGAAGAGCCGTGCGGCGGGGAACATCGTTGGTACAAATTGATTGAGTATTTTTGGCAGTTCAGAGCCATCGGGAGGAGCATTTAGTATTGCTCGTCCAAGTTGTTCTAGCTGCTCAAGTTGTCTGGATTGTTGCCGACTACTCTCCACTTTCTGGCTAAACTTCCTGGTTAAGTAAGCAACTATTAGTAAACCGGTTATTAGGAATATATAAATAAACAAGCCATTTTCTACGTAAAGACCCGCAGCCAAAATTGCAAATGGGTGAGCTATGAACTGAAGTCCAAAGCTGAGTAGGAATAATTTTAGAATTGAATCAGCTGAGGCATCTCCGGACATTTGAAATTGAATTTTTACGTGATATGCAATATACCCAGACCAAATAAATAATGTTAGTGCTAATTGAATTGATAACGCTGCCATAGCCAAGAGCACACTTCTAAACGTGAGCCCATTTAGTGGGAATACTCCACCCAACGATTCATATACCGACAAAGTGATCAACATTGCAAAGGTATTTACCGCAAGATCCAAACCCAAGATTCGGAATTGAGACCAATGTATCGATTTTGATGTTGTTTTTCGCCAATTCCAGAGAAAGTATAGAATCGACCATATGACCATTAACCAGATTGTGGATCGACCAATGATCAATATCGCCGACCAATGAATCATGCTTGCAAGCGATCCACTTGAGCTTCCGTAGCGATTATTTCTGATCTCGATGACAATAAAATAATTGACTTGGTTAAACAGAATCATTAATGCAAAAACCAGAAGTAAAAATCCCCAAGTGTTGCGTAATGCATCAAGATCCGTAATGTATACTAACCAAGATATCCCCAATATAGCCAATGGATAGGAATATAAAACACTAAGGACATCACCCATCCTTGAGAGACGTCTGTGTTTATCCATTGAATTTAGTTCAGGCCAGAGCCAAGTTGCCAGAGCTGTGAGATATATCATTTTTTGTTGGTGATAATATACATCGACTTTTGAGTTGGGCAGGTAACCGTGTCCAATCTCACAACACCGAATATTGTGTTATTCGAAATATCACAGGATATTTGTATATTATATATTTGAAAACCAAATAAGATAATGACTGACTAGCGTTTGACTGCAAGTTTCGAAGTTATAATTTACCTTGTTGCTAATCATCAGAATGATTATACTTCTTGATGAACAGGTAATTTAAATGCGTATTGATGAATTAATTGCTTCACTTCCATCATCATATTCACAGGCTGACCGTGAGCTTGTTATGCGTGCATTTAAAGTCGCTAACAGTGCACACGCTAAGCAGCAGAGAGCTTCCGGTGAGCCGTATGTGAGTCACTGTATCGCAGTTGCAATTATCCTTTCAGAGTTAAGGGTGCCGCCGCCTGTTGTTGCTGCAGGATTATTGCATGATACCGTAGAGGATACAGAAATCACGCTGGATGATTTAGAGCGCGATTTTGGGGCAGAGATCGCCCGATTAGTTGATGGGGTAACTAAGTTAACCCAGCTACCGAGAGTGTCTCGTGGCGACCAGCGTATGGGGGATGAAGCCTTAGAAAAAGAACAGAAACAAATAGCTGAGCGGCGTGGGCTCCCAGATCCCGATACCGAGGTAGAACAAATTGTTCGCAGTCGAAAATATGATTTGGTATCGGAAACTTTAAGAAAGACATTTTTAGCGATGGGGGAAGATGTCCGTATCGTGCTGATAAAACTTGCAGACCGCCTACACAATATGCGAACACTGGGGCATATGCCAAGAAATAAACAGAAGATAATTGCTCAACAGACAATGGATATATTTGCTCCTCTTGCTAATCGTTTAGGCATCTGGCAAATAAAGTGGGAGTTGGAAGATTTAGGTTTTAGATATATCAGTCCAGAGACTTATAAAGATATTGCAGAAAACCTAGCAGAGCGCCGAGCCGATCGAGAGAAGGAAATGCGAGGTATTACGGATACATTAGAGACGATCTTGAATGAGGCAGGGATAGATGCAGAGATAACAGGCCGTCCTAAACACATTTATTCAATATACCGGAAGATGACCAGGAAAGATATTCCATTTGATATGGTCTTCGATATTCGGGGCATACGAATATTAGTACCTGATATACCTTCTTGCTATACAGCATTGGGGGTTATTCACACACATTGGCGTCCAATACCGAACGAGTTTGATGACTATATCGCAGCACCTAAAGACAATTTTTATCAATCTCTTCATACGGCTGTAATCTTTGATGATGCCAAAACACTCGAATTGCAAATCCGAACCCAAGAGATGGATCAAAATGCTGAGTATGGAATTGCTGCACATTGGCGATATAAGGAGGGTGCTGAACGAGATGATGACTATGAACGTCGAATACTCTGGTTGCGCTCGTTGATGGAATGGCGTCAAGATGTTGAGGATGCACGTGAATTCGTAGATGGGTTGAAATCCGATGTTTTTCGAGATCGTGTGTATGTTTTTACGCCGCGAGGGGATATAATCGATTTACCAGCTGGCTCAACCCCCATTGATTTTGCGTACCATGTTCATACTGATGTCGGCCATCGATGCCGCGGTGCTAATGTAAATGGAAAGTTGGTATCGTTGGATTATGTCCTCCAGACTGGTGATAAAGTGGAGATCATTACCGCCAAAAGGGGTGGACCAAGTCGTGATTGGTTAAATCAGAATCTCGGTTTGATAAAGACTCAAAGAGCACGATCGAAGATCAGAAGATGGTTCAAAAGGCAAGCTCGCGACCAAAACATCAGTCAAGGAAAAGCGATATTAGATAAGGAATTACGAAGATTAGGTTTGACCAGCATTAACATTGAACGGCTTGCTCAGGAGTTTGATTACCGAGTCGTGGAAGATTTATATGAGGGTTTAGGCTGCGGCGATATACCGATTGGACGCATAGTTAACCATCTAACTATCGATGAAACTGAAACAGAAGAATTCAAGATATTTCTTCCATCCTCTACTGAGATCACTGAGGTTGATAAAGACTCTGTTTCTGTTCTGGGATTAAAAGGACTACTTACAACGATGGGAAGATGCTGTAACCCGGCACCTGGAGATGAAATTATTGGTTATATTACCCGTGGGAGAGGGGCTACTATCCACCGCAGGGATTGTCCTAATATAATGAGCATCCGTGACCGCGAACGTTTAGCGCGAGTCTCATGGGGAGAACCAAAAAGTAGATACCCGATTCCGGTTTTAATCAAAGCCTATGATCGAGATGGATTAATGAGGGATGTTTCTACCCTTATTGCTGAAGAAGGGGTAAATATGGCGAAAGTCAAAGTTGATGTCAACAAGAAGAATTTAGCGATGTTTGAGTTGGTGTTAGAAGTCCGCGATTTAGCACAGCTGAGCAAAGTTTTAGATCGCCTAGAAAATTTAGACAATGTTCTTGAAGCCAGGCGGGCTCGACCTGGATAATCACATTTAAATGAAAGAATGAATAATCGAATGAACACGATCCCTGGGAGATCAGATTGCCAAAGTTAATGAGCGTGGATGAAGCCCAAAAAAAGATCATAAGTGTATTTGAGCCTTTAGGGATGGAAACAATCTCTATAGAAAAAGCAATAGGGCGAGTATTGGCTCAATCTGTTTTTTCCGAGATTAATTTACCTTTATTTCCTAACTCAAGCATGGATGGCTTTGCAGTACGCTCATTAGATCTTGAAGGGGTATCCAAAGAGTATCCAAAACAATTAGAGGTTGTAGATGATATCCCGGCAGGCAAAGTTTCAAAAATAGTAATAAAGAGTGGTCAAGCCTCAAGAATTATGACTGGAGCACCTTTGCCACGTGGTGCTGATTCTGTGATACCCGTAGAAGACACAGATCAATTTCAGCATGGCAGACAATCTCAAATCCTGCCATCGAGGGTTAATGTCTTTCGATCTGTTCAATCAGGAGACTATGTCCGGCAGAAGGGCGAAGATATTCAATCTGGAGAATGTGTTCTGCCTCAGGGCAAACGTATTCGTCCTCAAGAAGTTGGTTTGTTGGCGATGTTGGGAATGTCTGATATTCCGGTAGTCAAGCGTCCAAGAGTAGCAATCATCTCGACTGGAGATGAGTTGGTCCCAATTAATAAAGCATTAGGGCCTGGACAAATTTATGACTCAAACATCTATAGCTTGTCAGCACAGGTCTCCCGAGATGGCGGTGAACCTTTTAATTTGGGTATTGCATCCGATCGAGAAAGTGCTGTGATTGACGTGCTAGAAAAAACAACCAGTTCTAGGGTTGATTTGATCCTTTCAACCGCAGGGGTCAGTGTTGGAGCGTTTGATGTTGTAAAATCGGTAGTAGAACGATTTGGGCGAATAGAGTTTTGGCGTGTAAACATGCGCCCAGGCAAGCCTGTTACATTTGGTCATTATCAGAATATTCCATTTGTTGGTTTACCTGGGAATCCAGTATCAGCTTATGTAAGTTACGAAATTTTTGTACGACCAGCGGTTTACCGATTAAGCGGCATGGAGACGTTTGAGCATCTGCGTATTCCGGTGAGATTACTTGATCCAGTAGAATCAGATGGTCGTGAAAGTTACCTGCGTGCAATTGTCAAACGCCAGGCAGGGAACTGGACTGCCCAACTAACGGGCCATCAAGGTTCTGGAAATTTATGGTCCCTAGTTCAAGCGAATGCTTTACTGGTACTTCCATCTGGGGTAAAATCGCTGCCATCTGGTGCTATAATCGAGGCTTTGCTTCTTAATGAAGCGGATTAAAAATTTTTTCTTGTCTTATTTTATTATTCGCCTATGAATTTAAAAACTATTCGAATTGTTTCAATTGTGTTAGCCAGTATTGGTTTGATTGACTCGATATATTTAACCTGGGTTAAGGTTACGAATCGATATGCTTTGTGCGGCCCCATTGGAGATTGCGAATCCGTCAACTCTAGCCGTTATTCGGAAATTGGTGGAGTACCAATCGCGTTACTTGGTGCCGGAGCATATTTATTGATCATTGTGTTGTTAGCTTTGGAACCTCGCGGAGGTATCTGGATGGAGTACGGCCCGTATGTGGTGTTAGGCATCACGATAGCGGGTTCGCTGTACTCAATTTATCTTACCTATCTGGAAGTTGCGGTCATTCATGCTATATGTCCATATTGCGTTGTATCTGCAATTGTTATAATCGCATTATTCATCCTATCACTTGTAAGACTTACTGTGTATGAACCTGAATATAGCTACGAATAGTTCGTCGATCATTGGAGGTCAGCATGCCTCGAATCCGTTGCCGTTATGTTGATTGTATATTTTTGGATGATGGTTACTGTAGCGCAGTAGCTATTGAAATCGACCCAGACTTGGGTTGTTTAACTTTCAAGCGCGCCTCAGATCTTGTGGAAGATTGGGATTCAGAAGAAGATGAGATCGAAGAATGGGATGGGATGGAAATAGAAGACGATGATGATTTATGGTTGGACGAAGACGATTTTTAGTTATCTGCACTAAATGATTAGTGAGTGATAGGTGTTTAGACATTCAATTTCATTGAGTGAGCCTCCGCAAGAAAATGATAAGCTTCCTAGATTGGGAAGCTTTTCTTAAATTTGGGATACAAAGGAAAAATTCTTATGGAAGCGGTTGTGGTAGGAAATATAACATTGGATGTATTGTGTTATCCAGTGGAAGAAGTACCAAGATACGAATCGATCGCTTTCGATCATTCGGTTGTATCACCTGGAGGATGTGGGTCAAATGTAGCGGTAGGTCTGAGTTCGTTGGGAGTACCAACGGCACTGGTTGGATGGATTGGGAATGATACTGCCGCTGGATTAATCACTCATACATGGGACCTTGTTGGATTGGATTATCGTTATGTCCATCAAGATTCAAAGCTACCAACAGCAGTTAGCGTTGGATTAATAGACAAGCAGAGTCAGCCTCGTTTTATTCATACCCCAGGAGCGAATTCGCTTCTTTCTGAGAATGATTTGAAAGTTTTAGAACTATCAGAGCAAGGTGTACGCGCGATTCATGTTGCAGGTTATTTTGTCCTACCTGGATTGCTGAACGATCGTTTAAAAGAACCTCTATATGAGGCAAAATCTCAAGGGATATTCACTTCCCTGGATGTTGTGCGCTCACCCAATATGGATCAGCCTCAATACTTGTGGCCACTTATGCCATATTTGGATATTTTCATGTGTAACGCATATGAAGCCAGTCATCTGAGTGGGAAAAATGATCCCATTGAAGCGGCGAGTAAATTACGAACTTATGGAGCAAATCGTAAGGGAGTATTACGGCGTTGCTCCTGCGACTGCTCCTGCCACACCAGCAATGAGAATAAAGTAACTCTCCGTTATCGCTCCATAAACGCCCATAACTAAAGCAAGGATTGAAACCAGACCGTCGTTTGCACCAAAAATGACATCCCTGACTCCACCACCGCCCCCCATCTCCCAGGCCTCCATCCCTA
>Ga0209536_100006848_pt1 | contig 17353 bp, 19 predicted proteins | sample DeeMarSeWOR28_12_FD_187461 | JGI IMG/M metagenome (GOLD analysis project Ga0209536, IMG submission 187461) | Marine sediment microbial communities from White Oak River estuary, North Carolina - WOR-2-8_12 (SPAdes) (version 2) | ecosystem: Environmental > Aquatic > Marine > Intertidal zone >... | reverse complement strand
TTCAGCATATTTGTTGGTGAGAACAGAACCAGTGGCTTCAAGAACATCTTTAGAAACAATATTTTCAGAAGGAATCAAATTAAGCTGATTTTGCTGTCTTAAAGTTTCATTTTCAATTAAATTTTTTATTTTAAGGTCTTTCATTTTTTTCTTTTGTAAGTGAGGAAAGAAAATTTAACCATGGTGTTGTTTTTGAGGTCTTTACCTTCATGATCTTCTTGATTAATCAATTCCCATTCATTAAAATTAACTTCGGGAAAAAAAACATCGGCGTCATAATCATGGTAAATCTTGGTTAATTCAAAAATATCAGCAACCTGCATGCCAAGTCTGTAGATAGTCCCTCCGCCAATAACAAAAGCCTTGGCAACACCTTTTTTCTTGACGTATTCAATAGCTTCATTAAAATCATGGAAAACAGTAGTACCTTCCTGATGATAATCTTTATTGAGAGTTAAGATAATATTTTCCCGGCCAGGAAGAGGTCTGGCATTGTCTGGCAGCGACTGATATGTTTTGTCGCCCATGATACAGGGATAACCCATGGTTTTTTCTTTGAAATGCTCAAAATCTTCTTTGAGATGCCAAGGGATATCATTATCCTTACCAATGGCATTATTCTGCGCAACAGCCACAATAACAATAATTTCAGTCATTTTAAACAGCAATGTCAAATTTGATTCTGGGATGAGACTGATAATTCTCAACAGAAGAATCAGTATATTTCCATTCAAAGATGGATTTAAAATTTTCTGTTTTTATTTTTGGCAAGGGAAATGGATCTCTAGCCAACTGTTCTTTTATTTTTTCAACATGGTTCAGATAGATGTGGGCGTCTCCTAAAAAGCCAACTAATTTGCCTTCTTCAAAACCAGCTTCTTTGGCCAGCAGATGGAGTAAAAGTCCGTAACTGGCAATATTAAAAGGAAGACCTAAAGCAGTATCAATAGAGCGCTGGCTCCACATAAGATTAAGTTTATTGTTGAGGACAGTCACTTGAAAACCATAATGACAGAAAGGAGGAATAACTTTGTCGCGGTCCATAGGGTTCCAGGCCAGCACTAGCATCTGCCGGCTATGAGGCTGAGTTTTGATTTCATGGACTAATCTTTTGAGCTGGTCGACACCTTTGTTTTCATAATTTTTGTCATAGCCTTCATATTTGGCTCCAAAATGCCGCCACTGCCAGCCGTAAATCGGACCCAGGTCGCGCTCCTGCAGCATTCTTTTTTTGGTTTCTTCATCATGAGCATAAGGGACAATTTCTGGGCTACACCATTCGTCCCAAATATGATTGTCGCGCTCCTGCAGCCATTTTTTGTCTGAGATGCCTTTAATAAAAAATTCAAGTTCTGAAGCAACTAATCTTAAAGGAACCTTTTTAGTAGTCATCAAAGGAAAGCCATCAGACATCTGATGTTCAAAAGTAGCTCCGGCAATGGCAATAGTGCCAACTCCGGTCCGGTCTTCTTTAACAATCCCTTGTTCAAAAATTTTTTTGACAATATCCAAATAAGCTTTCATTTAACGCCTCGAATTTGAGGAATTATCTTTATTTTAAATAAATTTGGGTTTTTTGGTATATAGTAAGATTTAAATAAAATAAAGGGTTTGCGGTTCGAAATGAATTCAAACAGACAAAGCGGTGAGATTTATAAAAGAGAAGACGGATTAAAACTTCTTGGTTATTTGGGTTTGTTAAATGATGATATTGCTGATTATATTTTGAGTTATTTCAGTTCAATGGCCAGCGGCCCTGATTTGTTGAGTGCAACAAGAGTATTTTATGCTTTGACAATTGTCCAGCTGGTTAAAACAGGCGAATTTGTGCCTGGTGAAATAAAGGAAGAAGAAAATAATGAATTTTTAAGTCCAGTTGTCCAATCCCGGGCTGATCGTTTTGACCAGGCAGTCAAAGGTACAGAACTAAATCAAAAATTAGAAAGCGGGATGAGTTTGGATATAATTTTGCATGATGTAGATGTTTCTAAATACTTGAAAAAATAAAATTATATATAGTCATTAGTCTTTTTATTGTCCAATGAACAAAATCATCTGTTTGGTGGGAATGTGCGGCAGCGGCAAATCAGTGGTAGGAGATATTCTGAAAGAAAAAGGTTTTGAATATGTCAGGTTTGGGGATTTGACTGACGATGTTTTGTTTGGCAGAAAACCGGAAATTGCTGAGAAATTAGGATTGACAGTTCCTGCTGTGAGAAATGAAGCCAATGAAAGATTAGTACGGGAAGGACTGCGGAAAATTTATGGCATGGACGCTTTTGCTAAATTAAATCTTCCTAAGTTTGACGCAGCTTTGGAAAAAGCAGATTTGGTGGCTGACGGCCTTTACAGTTGGGAAGAGTTTAAGGTTTTGAAAGATTATTATAAAGGAAGAATAGTGGTGCTGGCGGTCATGACTTCTCCGGGAGTTAGATATAAAAGACTAGCTGCTCGAAAAGAAAGACCTTTGACCAAAGAAGAAAGCAAATCAAGAGATTATGCTGAACTGGAAAACTTAAATAAAGGCGGGCCAATTGCCATGGCTGATTATTATGTCATCAACAATTTCAGTTTTGAATTTATTCAAAAAGAAGTTGAGAATTTTTTGAGGTGGTTGAAAGATGTCAAGGCCTAGCTGGGATGAGTATTTTCTTAAGATTGCAATGCTGGTTTCTGAAAGAAGCACTTGTCTGAGACATCATGTTGGGGCAGTTATAGTTAAAAATAAAAGAATTTTAACCACTGGTTACAATGGAGCAGCTGCTGGAATCAAAGATTGTATTGAAAGAGGCTGCTTGAGAAATGAACGCGGGATTGAATCTGGAACCAGGCATGAAATTTGCAGAGCAATCCACGCTGAACAAAATGCAATTATCCAAGGGGGACTGCACGGAGTTGATATCAGAGATTCCACGATTTACTGCACCCATACGCCATGTATCTTATGCGCTAAAATGCTAGTCAATGCCGGAGTAAAAAGATTTGTGACCTATGCTGATTATCCTGATACTGATGCTTTAGAACTGTTTAAAGAAGCAGGAATTGAAATCATCAAATTCACCAAGCCTGAAGGAAATATCAAATCTCTTGATTAAACAATCTCCAATACTTTTTCTTTACTTTTTTTGCCTGATTTGATTCTGATATTAAGTTTAAATTGTTTTTTGAAGAATTTAATTAATTCCTTATTGGCTTTGTCTTTTTCTGGCGGAGCATTGACGTTGATTTTGACAATGTTGTTTTCTATGGATTTAATTTCTGTTTTGCTGCTGTTGGGAGTAACCTTAACTTTGATTTGGCTGTTAAGAACTGGCAGTTTCATGAATATTCACGCCAAGTATGTTTGCATTTTTCACATCTGAAGAATCGAGTGGCAGGTTCATCTGAAGCGCGGGTTTGAACTTCCCAGAAATAAGCTTTTTTATGCTTGCATTTGGGGCAAATGGCATCGACCAAAGGTTTGGCTTCAACTTCCTGTTCAATAACTTCAATTTTTTGTGTTTTTTTGCCTTTTTCCTTGACTTCAAACTTTTGTCCTTTATCAGCTAAGTAGCCGCAAGAACAGCCTAAGACTTTCTTGCCTTTTTTTTCAATTGGTCTGAGGATAGAGCCGCAGTTAGGACAAAACATTTTTTTTACCTTGTGATAATCTTAACAATGGGATTAAGGATATAATCTGTAAAGGCGATCTTAATCCAACCTAGGAAAGGGATTTTAATAACACCAATACCAATAATCTTATCTTCAGCAATATCAGTTTCATCTAAAGCAGCGGTTTTGATTGATTCCTGGTTATGGTCTCCTTTGGTTTGGAAATGATACTGATCATTGTCAGACCATTTTTTGACCACACGATGAATAATGGGGTTGGGCTGGTAAGTATTGAAAACTAAAATGTCGCCAATATCGATTTTGCTAGGTTTTTTCCCATAAAGAATCATGATATCACCTTTGTTGAATCCGTTCTGATAAGGGAACTGCTGAAAGACTTCTTTGGAAATGCCTTGTTTTTCATACCAAGATGACTGGCTGAGCCACCACTGTTCAAAATTACCAGTATGCTCCATACTTTCAGAAACAACAGCGACAATAGGATGGGAAGTGGCTAAAAGCAAGCCGAGCAAAGGATAGACTATAAATTTGATGATAATAAAAGCAAGGATAATGTTGACTATCCAAGACCAGATGCTGTCAGAATGCCAGATAAAGTCCCAGACCTTTTTTATGGCGGTTTTGACCTGTTTTTTATCCATAACCTAGGTTTAAGGAGGTATATTTTTAAAGGTTGCGATTATTTCTAGGCATATGGATTTTTGTGTCAAATGCGGAAAAAAGGAAATTTATGATGGCGGTTTATGCAGGCAGTGCTATGAACATGAGCACGGCAAAAAAGAGAAAAAAAAGAAAAAGAAAATAAAGAAGGAACTAGCCAAACATCCTTTATATTATGAAGCAATTCTGCAGTTAAGAAATCCTAACAAACAAGTCTTAAATCTAGTCAAAGAAGAGATTGAAAGAAGAAAAGTGGGAGTAGCTAAAATTGAGGAAGTCAGAAACGGCTATGACTATTATCTGGCTGACCAGAGATTTTCCCGGCAAGTAGGAAAGAAATTAAAAAATAAGTTCAAAGGAATTTTAAAAGTGACGGCAAAACTTTATTCTGTTTCTCGCCAAACAGGCAAACAAATTTTTCGTTTAACTGTTTTGTATAGGAGACCTTCTTTTAAAGTCGGGGATGCGGTGACAATCCAAGGGGAAAAAATGAGAATCAAAAGCATGGGCAAGGAAGTAGTGGGAATTTTAGAAAGCGGCAAGAAAGTTAAATACAAATTCAAGGATTTAGAAAGAATGAAAATTATTTGATTTTATGTTTTTTCTTTAAATGTTCAAAGGCAATTTTGGCGCCAGCAGTATTCCAATTCTTTTTTTCTCCAAAAATAAGCATTTCTTCAATAAGAGTTTTAAGGAATCTGCCGGGATCAAGCTGGAACCAGCCAATCAGGCCGGTCAATTCAGCCAGCAAGCGGCCTTCGTCTGCTGCAGTAAATTTATGTTTCTTTTTGAAGCTGTAAAAATCCTTCTTAATCTTATCAACCCACTCTTTTTCATAGACTTTCATCATAGAAAGGTATTATTTTGGGGTTTATTTGTTTTTCTATTACGAAAATCTTTATTAAGGGCTTGATTTTTTTATTTGATTATGAAAACAATAGTGTGGTTGGTGATGCTTCTTTTGTTAATGCCCGTAGTTTTAGCTGGGCAAGGGCACATGAAATTGCTGGCAGTTAGAGAAGTAAACGGCACTTATGAAGGCAGCACAGCTGATTTGTTTTTAGAAACAAAACCAGGCAGCGGCAGGGTTTTTTTAGAGACCTTTCCTTTGACCAAAATGGACACACAAATCTCAACCAGATTTGCCAAGGAAATTGCCTGTAATTTTTTTGAATTAGATTGTGACAATTATGATTTTATTTACACCATTAAATCAACCTCCAGCATTGTAGGGGGCCCGTCAGCTGGAGCAGCAATTGCTGCTTTGACAACAATTGTAATGAAAGAATTAGAAATTGAAGAATCAATGACTGTTACAGGCACAATTAATTCTGGAGGCATTGTCGGGCCAGTAGGCGGCTTAAAAGCCAAAATTGAAGCGGCAGCTCAAGAAGGAATTAAAGTAGCGTTGATTCCTCAGGGAACTAAAATCCAAAAAGAAGACAACAAAACTATTGATTTGAAGAAATACGGCAAAGAAAAAGGAGTTTTGGTTTTAGAAGTAACTGATTTGAATGAATTGGTGTTATTTTTTTCTGGAAAACAGTTACGGAGTGATAATTATGAGATCAAAGTGGATGAAGAATATTTTGAAATTATGCAGAGATTGGGAAACCTGCTTTGTGACAGAACTGGAGATTTGCAAGAAGAGTTAGGAGACTATAAGATTAAAGATAAAGAGGAAAGGGAGAGGCTGGAGAACAAGACAATTAAAGGAGAAAAATCTTTAGAAGAAGGCAATTATTATTCAGCAGCTTCTTTTTGTTTTGGAGCTAATGTACAATTAAAAACCCTTCTTTATGAAAAAGAAAATTTGAGCCAAGAGGAAATTGAGCAAAGAATGATCAGAATTGAGAAAGAACTTCAAGATTTTGAAGACGAAATCAAAGGAAAGGAATTAGAGACTATCACTGATTTGCAGACTTATGGCATAGTGCTTGAAAGGATTAATGAGGGAAAGGAAAATTTAGAGCGACTAAAAGAAACTAATAACACCTATTATCTGGCTTTTGCTGAAGAAAGACTGTTCAGTGCACAATCATGGTCTCATTTTTTTGCTATGTCAGGCAAAAAATTTGAATTAGATGCAGGAGCTTTGGAGCAGTCCTGTTTGGAAAAGATACAAGAAGCCAAAGAAAGATACCAATATGTGGGGCTGTTTTTTACAGGGAATATTGTAGACTTAACCAAAGATATTGAAAAAGAAGAGGCCATCTATGAAAGTGGTGATTACAAATATTGTCTGATCAGGGCCAGCCAAACCAAAGCTGAAGCAAATGCAATTTTAAGTTCGATTGGAGTAGGTGAAGAACAGGTTGATGAACTGGTGGACAATAAATTAGCAGCAGTAGAAAGAAGTTTGGCCAGAACAATTTCAAAAGGCGCCTTTCCGATTTTAGGCTATTCCTATTACCAGTATGCCAATTCCCTGAGAGATGATGTGAGTTTGTCTTTGATTTATGCTGAATATGCTTTAGAATTCGGCAATTTAGACATATACTTTGAAGAAAAAACAGAATTTAACGGAGTCGGGGTGCAGCCAGAATTTTGGATTTTTATTTTTGGTGGAATATTTGGAGTAGCAGTAGTTTTGTTGATTTATAATTTGACTAAGAAGAAAGAAGATACATAAAATTACATTGTAATTCATGATTATAAACCCCCCGAACCACCCGAAAGCAGTCCGGCGGGAAAAAGAGGTGATAGACGTATACCATTTTAGAGTAGTACTGATATTTAAACTTTTCGTGATTTTGAGTATTTTGGAGTAGTAATAAAATGACAAAATGTTATCTGTGCGGTGTGACGAAAACTTTCAAACATTTGAATAGATTTGTTTGCTCCCGATGTTTTGTTAGGTTGATTGAGAAAAGAGTCAAGAAGGGCTTAAGTCGTGTTTTTTCCAAGAATGAGGCAGTCTTAATAGTTGGAGATTTAGCTGAATATTTTTTTGATTTAATTATGAAAGGTTTTCCAATCAAGAAAATAAAAAGAAAGAGAATACCGGCCAATATTTCTAAATTTGATAAAATTGTGGTTGAATCAACAATGGATGATGTTGATGCTGGATTTTTAGCTGGTTTTTTTGGCAAGGGTTTGATTAAGAAAGACAAAAAAATTATTAGGATTTTGCAGTCAATCACCAATGAGGAAGCTTTGCGGTTTGCCAAGATCAAGAAAATCAATTTTAAATTAAGCGATAAGGATGAAGTGATTAAAAAGTTTTTAAAAGAAATGAGCGAGAAACATCCTGAGATTAGATTTAATTTGCTGAAGAATGTGAAAGAGGTTGAGAGAATTTTATGAAAATCTATTTTTTATTTTTAATTGTTTTTTTGATTGGCTGTTCTGAATTGGAGATGATTGGTGATTTTTCTGAGCCAATAATCAATACGGTAGTAAAAGATGTGGGTTCAATGGAAGTTTATTTTTGCCCGCGGGATGGCTGTGAGGAGAAATTAGTTGATTTTTTATCTGATGCTTCTAATTATATTCACTGTGCGGTTTATGATGTGGATTTGCCAGAGTTAACTTCTCTGCTGGTGAATAAAAGTTCTTTGATTGATGTCAAGGTGATTATTGATGAAGATAATGAAGACGAATTTTCAGCTGATTTTGTGATGGTAGATTATGGTTATGGTTTGATGCATAATAAATTCTGTGTAGTTGATGGGGCTAAAGTATTTACTGGCTCGTTTAATCCGACAGTCAATGGGGCTGAGAAGAATAACAACAACATGATTTTTATTTCATCTAGAATTTTGGCTTCAAACTATGAAAAATCTTTTGAGAGTTTATGGCAGGGGGAGAGAGCTGAAGTAAAAAACTCTAAGATTGATTTGAGTGGAATACGGATTGAGAATTATTTTTGTCCAAAGGATAACTGCGGTGATGAAGTTAAAGAAGAATTAGAAAAAGCTAAAGAATCAATAAGATTTATGACTTTTAGTTTTACTCATGAAGGAATCGCCAATGTTTTACTTATTAAGAATCAAGAAGGTGTGGCTGTTTCTGGTGTTTTTGAGAACCGTGGAAGTGGAAGTGAATACAGCAAGTTTGCGGTCTTGGATTATCAAGGAATTCCAGTTCGGAAAGATGGCAATCCAGCAACCATGCATCATAAAGTGTTTATAGTTGATGAAAAAACTGTGATAACTGGCTCATTTAATCCTTCTAAGAATGCTGATACAGCTAATGATGAGAATATTTTGATTATTGAGGATGAGGAATTGGCTGCTAGATTTTTAGAAGAGTTTGAATATGTTTGGGAAGAAGCAAAAATTTAATAAATTAAAACATTCTGGGTTGTATTATGCCACCAAAGGAACAGATTTTCAGACTAAGCAATGAAGATAGAAAATTAATCAAATCAATGCTGAAATGGATTCGTTTTTTTCCATTAATGTATCTTGTTCTCTGGGTTATAATGTGCACAATATTATTTGCAATTTTTATTGTGATTTTTGGATTAAGATAACACAAATTATATAAAGGCAATATTAAAAGTTGATTTCTATGCAAGAAACTGAAAATTATGCTGTTAAGGACTTGAGTTTAGCAGAGCAGGGCGAGAGAAATATTGAATGGGCAGAATCTCAAATGGGAGCTTTGATGAAAGTCAAAGAGAGATTTGCTGCTGAAAAACCTTTACAGGGTGTTAAAGTGGGTATTGCCTTGCATCCAACTAAAGAGACTGCAGTCATGGTTCGGACTTTGATTGCTGGTGGGGCTGATGTGGCCTTGTGTGCCTGCAACCCGCTTTCTACTCAAGATGATGTGGCAGCTGCTTTGGCAAAAGAAGGTGTTAAGATTTATGCTTACAAAGGAGAATCTAATGAAGATTATTACAAATATCTTCGCAAAGTAATTGAATTCAAGCCAGATGTGACCATTGATGATGGCTGTGATTTGATTTCTGAAATTCATACTAATTATCCTGATTTGATTCCTAGTATTAAATTTGGCAATGAAGAAACCACCACTGGAATTATCCGTTTAAGAGCTATGGAAAAAGACGGGGCTTTGAAATATCCTGTTCTAGCTGTCAATGATTTGAAAAACAAACATTTGTTTGACAATTATTACGGCACTGGCCAAAGTACAATTGACGGGATTATCCGCGCCACTAATATTTTATTGGCCGGAAAGACTTTTGTGGTCTGCGGTTATGGGCCATGCGGCAAAGGCGTGGCCATGAGGGCCAAAGGTATGGGTGCAAATGTTATTGTGATTGAAACTGATGATTTCAGGGCTTTACAGGCAAAAATGGACGGCTATCGGGTGATGCCAATTGCAGAAGCTGTTAAAGAAGGGGAAATCTTTGTAACGATCACTGGAAATAAGAATGTGGTTGATGTTCATCATGTCAAAGAAATGAGGGATGGTGTAATATTGGCAAATTCAGGCCACTTTGATGCTGAGATTAATTTAAAAGAGATGAAGAAAATTGCTACTGTCCGCAGAATCAGACCATTTATGGAAGAATATACTATTGACAGCAAAAAAGTTTTTGTTTTGGGTGAAGGCCGTTTGATTAATCTGGCTGCTGCTGAAGGACATCCTTCTGTGGTCATGGCCCAGTCATTTTGCGGTCAATGCCTGGCAACAGAATATGGGATTAAAAATGCTGATAAATTAAAAGTTGGAGTTAATTTATTGCCTAAAGAAATTGATGAGACCATTACTAAACTGCAGTTAGATGCTTTGGGTGTTAAGAAAGATGAATTAACCCCTGAACAAGCCAAGTATATGGATTCTTGGGAAGAAGGAACATAATGGTAGCTGAAATTTTTATTGTCGCTTTTTTCTTATTTCTTTTTACTTTAGGTGCTTTAGGAACAATCTTTTGGATTTTAATGATAGTTGACTGTGCCAGAAGAAAATTCAAAAACAGTAATGATAGAGTTCTTTGGATTTTAGTTTTGGTTTTAGCAGGAGTGATTGGCGCTTTTATTTATTATTTTGTAATTAAAAAACCGAATAAGCATTAAGAAATATTATCTAAAATATCATGGGCATTAACAGCGTTCATGTATTTCTTTATTTTTTCAAAGTCTTTGCCTAATTTAATCATTAATTGAGTTTTGAGGAATTCTTTTTCCTGGTTTGTGATTCGAGCGAATTTGTCAGCATAAATCAAACCATAAGGATAGCCAGGAAAAGCCGGGTCACTGCTTAAAGTGATTAAGGCTGAGAGAGCTTCTGGATTGCCTTCAAAATGAAAGACATAGTCGCTGTGCTGGTTTAATTTAGTAAAATAAATCTTTCTTTTGTTTTCCTGGCCAGCAAAATAAAGCCAGGTGGTTTTGGGTGAAATTTCATTCAATATTCCAGCAACATTATTGCCTTTTTTTGAGAATATTTTTGAGGTTTTGGTTAAAGCGCAGACATTTTCTGGCAGTTGCTTGAGATATTTGTTTTCATTGGTGGTGGAAGTTTCTAAGGTTCCGTCAAGAATAATAAAATCAGCACCAATTTCTTTGCAAAGAGCCAACTCAGCAAATCTTCTGGCAATATTAGCAATAGTATTGATAGAAGCTCTTTGAGTGCCTTGTTTTAGAGTTGGGTCTAAAGAATTAAGTGTTAAATCTTGGGTGTCAATAATCTTGTCACCGAAGATTTCTGAAGAAAATTCTAAATGTTCATTGGTTTTAGTTAACAAGTAGAATTGTTTCTGTATTTTTTTAATTTTAGTTTTGTTTTTGAAAATAACTGCATAAACTCTGATAATATCAAGAGAAAAATTAGGTGCAGCCAATAATTGGGCCTGGCCGCCATCAACAAAAGCAATGGTTTTTTCAATTGGTTTAATTTCCTGAAAGTTTTCTTTTTGAATAGGGATGCATTTACCATTAATGCAAATCTCATCTTCTTGAGAAGAAGGAAGAATTTTTTTGAGAGAGTTGATAATTTCTTGCATATAATCTTATTTTGTTTGGTATTTAATTAATTTTTTTATGCAAAAACCAAAACTTTTTAAACCCCCTATATTCTTAACTGGTTGATGACAGAATTAATCATCTGTGAAAAGCCGTCAGCAGCAGCCAAAGTAGCAAGTGCTCTTTCCGACGGTAAACCCATTAAAAAAAGCAATAAAAAAGTGCCATATTATGAAGTGACTCACGGCAAGCAAGATATTATTGTAGGCTGCGCAGTCGGGCATTTGTATGGGATTGCCCAAAAAGGCAACAAGGGCTGGACTTATCCAGTATTTGATGTGGAGTGGAAGCCGACTTTTGAGACTTCTAAAGGTGCTGATTATTCCAAAGCTTATGTTGATACTCTTAAAATGCTGAGCAAAAAAGTCAAGATTTTTACAGTGGCTTGCGATTATGATATTGAGGGCGAAGTAATTGGCTGGAACGCCTTAAGATTTGCCTGCGGTGAAAAAGACGGCAACCGAATGAAGTTTTCTACTTTAACTAAACCAGATTTAATTGAAGCTTATGAAAACAAAAACAAACATTTGGATTGGGGACAAGCCAAAGCTGGCGAGACCAGACATAAATTAGACTGGTTTTATGGTATTAATTTATCAAGAGCTTTATCCAATTCAGTTAAAGCAGCCGGCAGTTTTAAAGTAATGTCTATTGGCCGGGTCCAGGGGCCGGCTTTGAAATTTTTAGTTGACCGCGAGAGAGAAATTGCAGCTTTTAAATCAGAACCTTACTGGCAGCTGCAAATGCTGACTAAAAATAAAATTGAATCCTGGCATGAAAAAGACAAATTCTGGGACAAAAAAGAAGTTGACAAGATTTATACTAAAATTAAAGGAGAAAAAAAGACAACTGTTGATGATGTCAAAAGAGCACAACATACACAAGTGGCGCCACCACCTTTTGATTTGACAACTTTGCAGACAGAATCACACCGGCATTTTAGAATGACACCAAAAGAAACCTTGAGTCATGCCCAATCATTGTATTTGGCTGGTTTGATCTCTTATCCAAGAACTTCTTCACAGCAATTAACTCCTAAAATTGGTTTTGCCAAGATTTTGAAAGACTTAAGCAAGCAAAGTAATTATGCCAAATTGTGTGAAGAACTGTTAAAAGGAAAGCTGGAACCGCACAACGGCAAGAAAACAGACCCGGCCCATCCGGCAATTTATCCGACTGGCCATGTGCCTGGTTCTTTGAAAGATCGTGAGAAAAAAGTTTATGATTTAATTGTGCACAGATTCATGGCAACTTTTGGTCCAGATGCTTTAAGAGAAACCATGGATGTCAAATTTGATGTTAAAAAAGAAATCTTCAAAGCTCAAGGCCGCAGAACTTTAGAAGCAGGCTGGCAAAAGTTTTACGGTAAATATCTGGCTTTGAAAGAATTAGAACTGCCATCACTCAAGAAAGGAGATATTTTAGATATTGATAAAATCAACAAATTAGAGAAAGAAACACAGCCGCCAAAAAGATTTACTCAAAGTTCTATTTTGAAGGAATTAGAAAAAAGAAATATCGGCACCAAAGCAACCCGGGCTGAAATTATTGACACTTTGTTTAAACGGGGCTATGTTGAAGGCAAGGCCATTATTGTAACTAAATTTGGCATGGAAACAGTCAAGGTTTTGGAAAAGTATGCTCCTGAGATTTTAGACGAGGCTTTGACCAGACATTTTGAAGAAGATATGGACAAGATTCGGGGCGGTGAAGAAAAGGTTCATGATGTTCTGGATGAAGCTGAGAAGTTTTTAGTTAAGATTTCTGAAAAATTTAAAAAACATGAAAAAGCTATTGGCAAGGAATTGTTAGAGGCTGTGCGTGAAGCAGAAGAAGAGTCCCGAACAATTGGTGAATGCCCGGTTTGCGGCAAAGGGACGCTTAAAATTATCAGAAGTAAAAAAACCAAAAAGCAGTTTGTGGCCTGTGACAGATATCCCAAATGTGAAACAACTTACCCCTTACCACAAAGGGCTTTGATTCATAACAGTGACAATGTCTGCAAGGACTGCAATTATCCTAAAATCATGGTGATCCGGAAGGGCAAAAGGCCGCAGGAATTGTGCATTAATCCTAAATGTAAATCAAAGAAATTAGAAGCTGAAGAGAAAAAAGTTGCTGAGAAGTTTGAGAAAGGAAAAACCCATAAAAAATGCCCTGAATGTGGCGGTGAATTGGTTTTAAGGTCTAGTTTTTACGGCAAATTTTTAGGATGCAGTAATTATCCCAAATGCAGGCATACAGAGAGTTTGACTAAGAAGAAGAAATTTGGAAAGAAAACCAGCAAAAAGAAAGGGAAAAAATAGTTCTAACGAAAAGCTTATAAATCATCTAAAATTCAATTTAACCTAAAATAGAGGGATTGCATGACTAAAATAAACAAAATACAGATATCTGGCTTCAAGAGTTTTGCAAACAAAACAGAGCTTCTTTTGGGTGACAAGTTTAATTGCGTTCTAGGGCCAAATGGCTCTGGGAAAAGCAATGTAATGGATGCAATCTGTTTTGTTTTAGGCAGATTGGGAAGTAAAAGCTTAAGAGCTGAAAAAAGCACCAATCTGATTTATAACGGCGGGAAAAAAGGCAAGCCAGCCAAGCAAGGCGAAGTTCATATATTTTTTGACAACCAAAGCAAAGTTTTTCCTTTTGATGATACAGAAATCAAAGTTTCCAGAATTATCAGAAAAACAGGCCAAAGTAAATACAAGATTAATGGCAAGACCAGGACCAGAAATGAAGTCCTGGATGTTTTAGGCAGAGCCAGAATTGATCCCAGCGGTTTTAATATTATTCTGCAAGGAGATATTATCAGATTCTGTGAAATGAGCTCTTTGGAAAGAAGAAAAATCTTAGAACAAATTTCAGGTATTGGTGTCTATGAAGAAAAAAAACACAAGGCCACTTTGGAATTAGACAAGGTTGACAAGAAATTAAATGATGCTGAAATTGTAATGTCAGAAAGAAAGCAGCATCTGAGAGAACTAAAAAAAGACAGGGATTATGCTTTGCGTTTCCAGGATTTGAAAAACAAAATCAGTTCTAATAAGGCCACCTATTTAGACATGCAAATCAGGAAACAAAGCAAAGATGGTGCTGATTTAAGCTCTCAAATCAAGGATTTTGAAACCAAATTAAAAAGAATTGAAGATAACATCGGCAATTTCAGAAAAGATATTGGTGAAAAAAAGAACCAGCTGGCTGATATCAACAAAGAAATTGAAGAAAAAGGCGAGAAAGAACAGGTTGAGTTAAACAAACAATCCACTGACATGCGGGTGGAATTAGAAAAGCACAAAAGCAGGTTAAATATGGCCAAAGACGAAATTGCCAAAATCAAGCAGAGAAAAGACCAGTTAACAGAAGATATTTCTGAAAATACTGAAAAAATAAAAGAATTTGAAAAAGAAAAGAAAGAGATTTTGCTGAAAAAACAAGCCAGGGAAAAAGAACTGGCTGAAGTTGAGAAAAAAATTGAATTATTCAAAAAGAAAAATAAAATAGACGAGCAAGCTGAAATCGAAAGAGAAATTGATGCCACTGAAAAAAATATTGAAAAGAAACAAGAGGAAATTCAAAAAATAGTTTTGGAAAAACAGGATTCTTTAAGAGAAAAAGACCGACTGGAAATACAGATTGAAAATATTGACCAGCAAGTTCTGAAAGTTAAAGAAATTGAAAAAGAGCACAAGCAGCAAATCAATGACTTGAAAAGTAAAAGGGAAAAATTCAAGAAATCAACAATTGAACTGAACAGATGTTTGGAAGCTGACAGTTCTCTGGCGGCCCAGATTGCCCAATCCAGGAAAAAATTATTGGAGCAGCAGGAAGAACAGACGAGGCTCAGGGCCAGAAATATTCAGGCAGTGGAAAGAGTGGCTGGTGATTTAGCTTTAAAGAAGATTATAGAAAGAAAAAAGTCTGTCAAGGGCATTTATGGAACAGTAGCAGAGTTAGGAAAAGTCAAAAGCAAATATTCCATGGCTTTGGAAGTGGCAGCTGGCCCAAGGGTTAACAGTGTGGTGGTGGAAAATGACAAAGTGGCGGCTGACTGCATCAAATACCTTAAAGAAAAGAAATTTGGAATTGTAACTTTTATTCCTCTAAACAAAATTAAAACTCCTGAATCAAGGCAGGAAGTAAAAGGTTTGGTCAAAGAGGAAGGAGTCCATGGCCTGGCTTTAAATTTAATTGATTATGACAAGAGATATGAAAAGGCTTTTGCTTATGTTTTTGGAGATACTTTAATAGTGGATGATATTGAAACGGCCAGGAAAATAGGTGTTGGCCGAGCAAGAATGGTTTCTTTGGACGGGGATTTAGCTGACCACAGCGGTGTGATGAGGGGAGGTTTCAGAAGCAAAAGAGCTGGTTCTTTTGTAGAAAAAGATGTAGTTGATGATATAGAAAGTTTGGACAAAGAAATTGAAAAACTAAAAAAAGAAGTTGATATTTTTGAGAAAAAAAGAGAGGAAAACGAAAAAACAATCCAGACTTTAAGATTTGATAAGCATAATCTAGAAGGAGAAGTAATTAAGTTAGAAAAAAGCCTGCATTTAGACGAAAGCGATCTGGATGCGAGCAAAAGCCAAAAAGAAAATTTGAAAAAATTATTGGAAGAGATTAATAAGAGAATAAGCGGCGTTCAAGAGAGAACCTTGTCAATCAACAAGGAATTGGCCGGCCTGAAAACCAAAAAGCAGCAGCTGAGAGACAAAATTTCTTCTTTGAGAGACCCCAATTTAGTGGCAGAACTAAGTGCTTTTGAAGAAAGCCGGCAAAAAATCAGGGACGAGGTCGGCGACCTGAATAATAAGATTGAACAAATCAAAGGCCAAATCAAGTTGTTTTCACCGGAAGAAAGCCGAACTTATGAGATTATCAAACAGCATGACAAAGAAGAAGAAGACTTTAAAGAAGAAATCAAACAATTGGAAATTTTGATTAAGAAAAAAGAAAAAGATTTGAAAGAAATGGACCAAAAGATAACCAAATTTCATTCTGCTTACAAGGGCTTATTCAACAAAAGAGACAAGGTTCAGAATGAAATCCAAGCCAGAGAAAACAGAATTGATAATTTGAGAGACCAGAGCAGAAGAATTGAAATCGATTCCAATAAGATTTCCTTGAGGAGAGCAGAAGTGAATGCCAAACTCTCTGGCCTGCAGAAAGAATATGAAAACTATAAAGACGCTAAAATTTTAAGAGGCAGAACAGAAGAAGATTTGAAAAAAGAAATCAATAAATTTGAAGGTATGGTGGCAACCATGACAGCTGTAAACCTCAAAGCCCTGGAAATTTATGACGAAGTTGAGAGGGAGTATACAAAACTGCTGGACAAAAAAGAGATTTTAATTGTTGAGAAAAAGAAAGTTGAGGAATTAATGGGTGAAATAGAAGGCAAGAAAAAAGACCAGTTTATGGTTAAATTCAAAGAAGTCAATGACCACTTCCAGAAATTTTTTATGACTTTAAGCAGAAAAGGCAGCGCTTATCTGGAAATTGAAAATCCAGAAAAACCATTTGAAGAAGGCGTTAATATTCGGGTTAGATTAACAGGTCAGAGATATTTAGATATCAAATCCCTTTCTGGGGGAGAAAAAACCATGACAGCTTTGGCTTTTATCTTTGCAATCCAGGAACATGAGCCGCATTCATTCTATATCTTGGATGAAGTTGATGCAGCTCTTGACAAACACAATTCTGAGAAATTAGCCAAATTAGTTCGAGAATATGCAGACAGAGCCCAGTATCTGATTATCAGCCACAATGATGCTGTGATTTCAGAAGCAGACAATCTTTATGGAGTTTCTATGGATGAGCACGGCGTGACTAAAGTTATGAGTTTGAAAATTTAATTTTACCTCGTAAAAACAATAGATTTATAAAGTCATTTTGTTTTCTGAATTATAATTAAAATAAGGGGTGAAATGTTTATGGCAAAAAGAAGAAAAGCTAAGAAAGCTAAGAAAAAAAGAAAAGCACCAAAAAAACCATTCGGCGGAATGAAAATCTGCCCTGATGCTCATTTAGGTGCTGTTATTGGAAAAGCTTGCATAACCCCCTCACAAATGACCAAAAAATTGTGGGCTTATGTCAAGAAAAAGAAATTGATGAAAAAGAAATAAATTCTTTTTTTTATTTTT
>Ga0209536_100006847_pt1 | contig 17355 bp, 12 predicted proteins | sample DeeMarSeWOR28_12_FD_187461 | JGI IMG/M metagenome (GOLD analysis project Ga0209536, IMG submission 187461) | Marine sediment microbial communities from White Oak River estuary, North Carolina - WOR-2-8_12 (SPAdes) (version 2) | ecosystem: Environmental > Aquatic > Marine > Intertidal zone >... | reverse complement strand
AATTATCATAATCACTGTTCTGAAAATAGCCACGAACGCCAACAGTGATTTTACCTGTCAGGTCATGATCTAGATTTAAAGAAAATCTGTTTGCTTCGTAATACCCTTGATCGCTTGTAACAAGGAAGTTGAAATTTCGAGCAACGGATAACGAAAACCTGCTTTTCCCTGAAGAGGACCTTCCATTTAAGATCAAGCGATAAGGCACAACTTCAGCATCTTCAAGGGCTGGTTCATCAAATTTCCTCTTTTGGTATCCCACTGCTGCCTCCAGGTCCACAATCCGGAATTCTTTTCTGGCGACAAGGGATAACTGGTTTGATGTATAATCGGAAACGGGACCATCATAATCCATATTCCAGTAATGGTATTCAAGGTCCAAGGATGTGGAACTGTTCAGATGATAAATCAGGTCAAAAATACCTTGGTTACCCATAGAATCAACACTTATATCCTCTTTATAGTCAGTAATCCAGTTTTGATAGCCAAATTGGGTTGTAAATTTCGGCTCGAAATCAAGTGCGAACAATGCCCTAAGTCGATTTTGATAATATTTTTCTCGGGTGCGAGTATTTCCAAGATCATCGAGTTCTGCTGTATCATATGTATACCTAAAGTTGTCAGACAGGATAAATGACAAGCTATCTGACAGCTCAAAATCACCCACCAAAGAAGCAATATGACCGTAGAAGTCGTCTTCACCAGACTCATCATAATAGTTTGCATCCAGCATATAATAAAAAACAATTTCACTTTTGCCGGTTTCATACCCCAGTTCGAGGCCAGGCTGGACGAGATAGGTGGTAACACCCCTTTCATCAATAGGATCGAAATAGAAATTGCTGTCGTGCTGTATGCCCAGATTGAACAGCAGCCTTGATGATACATTTGTCAGGGCTGCATAAGCCATATCAACGTAAACAAACAATGCGACCATAAACGACAAAAATAATAGTGACTTCTCTCGTAAGTGCATGATCTCTCCTTAAAAAAGTTCAGGTGCCTTAGACTCTTGCTTGTCGTAATTTAATTGCTTATTTCCTCATCAAGCCATTTTGAATGGTGAATGGCATGGTATCTAAAAGCTTCAGCCCTAAAACCTTCGCCATACTTTTGTCGACATCTGGCGAAGTATTTTGCTAATCAAGGATCTGATCTTTCTAAAATTATAGACTTGAGGCTCCTTGAATATACTAATTTAGTTTTTGATATGACACAAAAAGCGGTATTTTGTCAAATAATTATAAGAGCATGTAATCAAAGTGAGATTAACGTCCCGCCATTTCATTAACTGAAAATATCGATGATATTCACTTACCCAAGAGAAGCTCGACAATTTAAAATGAAATATCTTTCAGTAAACAATATAAGACTGAAAGCCGTTGTGAAAGAAAGTTAGTTATTGCATTTGAATCTATGGTTTTAGTTTTAAAAGGATAGTCATACATGACTATCCTTTTAAAATAGTATACTTTATTCGAATTAGATACATGTTACTCCAATTGATCGGCCTGCCAAAGAAAAAGAAAAAACAGTGCCTGACAAAGAGTTTTGTGAATTGCATTTGCGAATGGCCGGGATTATGATGCACACAGAGTCTGGCGGTATTAAAATCATTATCACTAGGATACAACAATACGGTTCTGAAAAATGAAGATTGCCTTGGTGCAGTTAAACCCGGTTATAGGAGATTTTGCTTATAATACCGGACAAATTCTTTCCTGGGCTGACAGGGCCAAAAACAAGGGATGTGACCTGGCTGTTTTCCCGGAGCTTGCCCTGTGTGGCTATCCTCCGCAGGATCTCCTGGAGCGTCCCGCATTTATTGCAGAGCATGATAAGGCCCTGCAAGAACTTATTTCCAAAGTGTCAGGCATTGCCGTAATCTGCGGTCATCTTGAGAAGCATACTGACGCTTTCGGAAAACCTCTGCACAACAGTGCTAGTATCATTGCAAACGGCAAGTTTTTATTTACTTCCCGGAAAAGGCTCCTTCCAACCTATGATGTTTTTGATGAAATGCGTTACTTTGAGCCGGGCAGGCAGAGCCAGACATATGAGCATGATGGATTGCACCTGGGTATTACGGTCTGCGAGGACATATGGAATGATAAGGGATCTTTCCCACAGCAACTTTATGCAGCTGACCCGGTAGGCGATCTGGTTGCAGGCTTGCAGGACCAGAGAGGCAAAATGGGCCTGCTTGTCAACATTGCAGCCTCACCCTTTCAGATTGATAAAGAAGCTGTCAAGCATGAAATTTTTACCAAAGTCTGCACCAATAACAACCTGCCGCTTATTTATGTCAACCAGGTAGGTGGCCAGGATTCGCTCCTGTTTGACGGCTGGTCCATGGCCATGGACAATAAAGGCAAAATTATTGCACGCGCAGAAAGATTCAAGGAAGATATGGTTGTTGTTGATACCGAGACCTGGCAGGGAGAAGTTCATGGGCAGCACATCCTGGAACTCCATGACAAAAAGTCAGCCTCCACTGACTCTAAAATGATTCTGCAGGAAACAGAATCAGTCTTTGCTGCCCTGGTAATGGGAGTAAAGGACTATGGAGACAAGTGCAGCTTTTCTAGAGGGGTTGTGGGCCTTTCCGGCGGTATTGATTCGGCAGTAACCTGTGTTATTGCCTGCGAAGCTTTCGGGCCTGAAAATGTTCTTGGCGTAGCCATGCCATCCCCCTATACATCTGTTGAAAGTACCGAAGATGCGAGAAAACTGGCTGAAAATCTAAGCTGCCGATTTGAAGTCATTGCAATTTCGTCAGTATTTACAGCCCTTAAAGAGAGTCTGACATATATTTTTTCAGCGTCTAATGATTCGGCAACGCCGAATGTTGACATTACGGAACAGAACATGCAGGCACGTATCAGGGGCAATCTCCTCATGGCCCTTTCCAATAAGTATGGCTCTCTGTTGTTGTCTACGGGAAACAAGTCTGAAATGGCAGTGGGGTATTGTACCCTTTATGGGGATATGAGCGGAGGTCTGGCGGTAATATCTGATGTCCCCAAGCTGCTGGTCTATGAATTGGCTCAATATATCAATCGGGAAAAGGAAATTATTCCAGCCAGCATTATTGAAAAACCCCCTACCGCGGAACTGGCACCAAACCAGCTGGACCAGGATGACCTGCCGCCCTATGATATTCTGGACCCTATTCTCAAGGCATATCTTGAACAGAATAAAAGCGTGGCCGAAATAGCGGCAATGGGTTTTGAGCGGCAGGTCGTGGAAGATATTGTTAAACGAATCAGAAGAAATGAATATAAACGCAAGCAGGCTCCACTCGGCTTAAAGGTTACCTCCAAGGCTTTCGGATACGGGAGGCGTTATCCAACCGCCCAGAACTTTAGAGAAGAAGATGCTTCATAGCAGAGGTGTGAATATGATAATAACACCAATAAAATCAAAAAGTAACGCAGGAAAAAACCTGATAGAAAATTTGCGTGCCAGGTTTCAGGAAACTGACACGGATTGCAGGAGAGTGGTGGCAGAGATTCTGACTGCGGTCAGGGAAAATGGTGATGATGCCCTCCTTGAATACACGCGAAAATTTGATGCTGCGAATTTTCAAATGGGCCAGCTTCAGGTGACACAGGAGGAATTTGACAGGTCGTATTCACAGGTTGACGCTGCATTTATGGAAACATTGTCCCTGGCCATCGAGCGCTTGCAGTTTTTTCATGAACAGGAGCTGGAAAAATCCTGGACTCTGACCCGTGATGATGGTGTGATTACAGGACGCCTGGTAAGGCCAGTATCTGCAGCGGGACTCTATGTTCCCGGCGGGCAGGGGGGTAAAACACCCCTGGTTTCATCCGTATTGATGAATGGAATTCCAGCAGGTATTGCTGGAGTGCGAAAGCGTATTATGGTGACCCCGCCTAACGAAAAAGGGGAGGTGCATCCTGCCCTGCTGGTGGCAGCCAGAGAGATCGGTATTGATCAGGTTTTCAAGGTTGGCAGCTGCTGGGCCATTGCAGCCCTGGCCTATGGCACGCAGTCCATTCCCCGGGTTGATGTAATTGTCGGCCCCGGGAATCAGTACGTCGCGGAAGCAAAACAGCAGGTAAGCGGTATTGTCGGCATCGATATGCTTGCAGGTCCAAGTGAGGTCTTGATTGTGGCTGATGGATCATCTCACCCCTCTTATATTGCTGCAGATATGCTGGCACAGGCAGAGCATGATCCCCAGGCATTGGCAATGTTGGTGACTACGAGTCCTGATATCGGGGAACAGGTTGTCCTGGAGCTTGAACGACAGTTAAATGAATTGAGCCGTAAAGAAATCGCCGCGACAGCTTTGAGAAACCGTGGCGTGATATTACTTGTTGATAATCTTGATGAAGCTATAGACCTCGCAAATAAAATTGCTGCGGAGCACCTGGAGTTAATGATTGAAAAACCAGATTCCTGGCTGCATGCCATTCAACATGCCGGTGCCATATTTTTAGGGAATTACTCTCCCGAAGCTGCCGGAGACTATCTGGCCGGACCAAACCATGTTTTGCCGACCATGGGCACGGCCCGCTTTTCCTCGGCCCTGGGTGTGGAAACCTTTTTAAAGAAAAGCAGCATTATCTCCTATAACCGGGCTGCATTGCTTGAGGATGGCCCGCACATAATGGCCCTGGCAAACCTTGAAGGACTTTCAGCTCATGCAAAGTCTGTGGCAGCAAGGATGAAAGGAGAAGAATAAAAAGAAAGAGTTCAAGGCGACAAGGCTCAAAGGTTGCAAAGGGACAAGATAAGAAGGAAGCTATCCAGTCGGCACTGATTTTTATTTACAGACGGTTGCTTCCTGATAATAATTGACGCCTTCTTTGCTAAAGCGCTGACTCATGCTTCAATTCCTGATTGCGTTTGACCCTCAAACTTATCACGCAGTTTTCTATACCGTATGCTCACCTCAGATGTAAAAAACTTTCTGTCCCAAGGCTTTGGTCTCATGGGGCTTTCGTTAGACAATAAGCCTGAGGCTCTGGCGCGTCTTTCCCTGTATTTTGCGGAATTAAAAAAATGGAACAGGAAGGTCAACCTGGTGGCACGGTCCCTGGGTGACCAGCAGATTCTGGAAAATCATTTCCTTGATTCCCTGACACTTCTTGCATTGCTGCCGCCAGAAATACAAGCACAGGAAACGATTCTGGATGTTGGGACGGGAGCCGGTTTCCCAGGTCTGGTCCTCAAGGCTGCCTGTCCTACCCTTTCTGTAACACTTATGGAGCCCCGTAAAAACCGTTTCTTCTTCCTGAAGCATATTGCCAGGATCCTGCAATTAAAAGGTGTGGAAATACTCGACGCCCGCCTGGAAGAAAAGGGTCAGGCCAAGGAACTTGCAGACCGCAAATTTTCCTTGATCACAAGCCGGGCCTTTACTGATACCTGGAGGTTTATAAGTTTAACCGGTCCTTATCTCCATAAGGGGGGGAGGATTGTCCTTATGAAAGGTCCGGGCGCTGTGCAGGAACTGGATGAGGCTGTTAAAGGAGATATGGAGGAGAATTTTTATGTATCTGAAGTCAAAAAACTTTACCTTCCTTTTTCAAGAAGGGAACGGCTGCTGGTCAGTATCAGGAGAATGGAGGGAAAATATCGATAACTGCCACCGATTTTTACGCCTGCGTCAAGTCAATCAGATTTTCCGAAGTACATATAAATAATTACTCCCAAAACACAGGCAGCGCCAAAGACTACAGGCAGCACTTTGGCAAGTTGTATTTCATCATCAACAATCAGGGTATGCATATATTCAGTGCCGGAAATATGCCAGCAGCCAAAAGCAATGATAATGACAACTATTTCTTTAAAATCCTGTTTATAGAGCATGTAGCCGATCAGGCAGATAAATGGCACCAGAAACCAGGGGTTGGTAAAAAGACCGACGGCATCCACTTCTTTAAACTGCTGTAACACCTGGGTAGAATTAATGAATTCAATGATTTTTGTTAAAAAATCCATTAGTTCAGCCTCCCTAGTTGTTGGTCAGGTTTTTTTGAGTATTTTTTTTCTGGGCCCGCTTGAAAACCTTGATGGCACAATATGAGCCACACATGCTGCAGGCATCACCTTTATACGTGCCGCCTTCATCCCGAAAACGCCTGGCTTTTTCCGGATCAAGCGACAGGTCGATCTGGCCTTTCCAGTCTAAATTGTTACGACAGCGTGCCATGGCAATATCCTTGTCAATAGCCCCTGGCAGCCCCTTGGCTATATCTGCAGCATGGGCGGCAATCTTTGAGGCAATGACACCTTCTTTCACATCGTCAACATTTGGTAATTTAAGGTGTTCTGCTGGGGTAACGTAGCACAGGTAATCGGCCCCGGCAGCCCCGGCAATAGCCCCACCAATGGCCCCGGTAATATGATCATAACCCGGTGCTATGTCTGTAACAAGCGGCCCGAGCACATAGAAAGGTGCACCTTTGCAGAGCTGTTTCTGGAGCAGGACATTGGCTTCAATCTGGTTCATGGGCATATGCCCCGGCCCTTCAATGATGACTTGCACCCCAGCATCCCAGGCCCGTTCAGTTAACTCTCCCAAATGGATAAGTTCCTGCACCTGGTTACGGTCCGTAGCGTCTACCAGGCAACCAGGCCGTATGCCGTCACCAAGGCTCAAGGTCACCTCGTATTCTTTGAGAATAGCAAGAAGATCATCAAAGTTTTCATATAGGGGATTTTCTTTGTTATGGTAGCTCATCCACTCAATGGTGAACGAGCCCCCGCGGCTGACAACACCCATTAAACGCTGCTGGGAGTTCATCCGTTCCAGGGTGTTTTGGGTAATACCGCAGTGGATGGTCATGAAATCCACTCCGTCCTCAGCCTGTTTTGCTATGGTTTTGAAAATGTGGTCGACCTCGACATCCACTATAGCCTTTTTCTGGACTTCCACGGTTTCAGCCACAGCCTGATAGATCGGCACTGTCCCCAAGGGGACGGGGCACTGTTCAAGAATGCCGCGACGAACAGCATCGAGATCCCCACCCATGCTCAGGTCCATAACGGTGTCAGCGCCGGCCTTGATGGCAACACAGAGTTTCTGCAGCTCGGAGTGGAGTTCAGGCAGGTCTTTTGAAGAACCGATATTGGCATTGATTTTGGTAGTGACATTCTTGCCGATGGCAATTATTTTTTCAAAATTGTGGTTTTTGTTTTTGGTAATAACCAGTTCACCACTGGCAACACCATCCATGAGCTGGTCTAAAGATATTGATTCGTTACGGGCGCAGGCCTCAAATAAAGGCGTCCTGACCCTATTGATTGCATCCTGGCGTATTGACATTTATTTCCCCGGTAAGTGGTTATCTGGATTATAAAATTTGCAAGTTTTTTAAATTATTCCCTAAACACTATAATCTACCAATGGCTCACGCGGGATGTCAATGTAAAAGAGAACCGGAAGGACTGTCCCAGTTTTGAGCAATACAGAAGATGTTGTTGTTTTTAACTGTTGCTGAGAATTAATCAGTTACTGCTGGTAACGATTGCATGGAATGACCCATGGGGGCTATTCATTGAGACTCCAGTCGTATTGATGCCTTATTTTTTTTTGCACTATATCGAGTTTTTTCAAGTTTCCGGAATTGAGATATCGCCTCAAGTGCTCTATAATACCGCTTTCTGTCCCGCCAAAATCTTCCATGAACCAGAAGTAAATACTCGATACCAGCAGCCTGTTATTAATAAAGGATACGCCGCGTGGATGGTTGATGAAGTCCTCTGCTGCTTTCTCCAGAAGCTTGTCAAGATTTTTTGAGGTGAAAGAGTATGGTTGCAGGTTGGGACAGCCCAGACTGGCACAGTTAACAGCATAGTGAACCCGGTTGTCCTGCCATATGGGCCTTAAAATACGGTGTTCAATATCATTCAGAGAAATGTTTTCGCCTTCAACTGTCAGTAATTTGGCATCCCAGGGGCCATTGCTGAAAATTCCCGGCGAGATGTCAATATCTCGGATCGATTTGACCGGATAATGAGCAAGGATGACATCAACTGTCAGGGCGTTATAGAGGTTAATCCAGTAAGCCTTCTGCTCACTGCGGTTCAGTCCGGAGACCTCAACTGTTTGCATTTTGTGCAGATAGTTCTGCACAATCTCACGGTCTTTTGGGTTTATACTGCTGTATCTAAACCTGTTAATCCCCGATGGGTGATCAATATCGACGTACCGCTGCAATATTAGATCCCAGTCAGCATGGTCAATAATTACAGAAGAATCAGGGTCATGTGCCTGCCAGCGGGGCCAAAGCTTTGCCGCAGGTGCTCCATAAACAATAGATTGGCTGAGGAGAACAAAGAAAAGGGAAAATATGGCAGCAGCCTGTATTCTCAAGTGAGGCATATCAATACATTTTCTGTTCTGCAACACACAGTAATTTTACAGGGCACTGCAGAACATATATAAGATTGTTATTTGCCCTTGTAGGAGAAAACGAGATTTTTGTTTTTTGCATCAACCAGGGCTTTGCCGCCCTTCGACAGCTTGCCGAAGAGTATCTCTTCGGTGAGTACGTCACCTATTTCTTTGAGGATCAGCCTCCGTAGAGGCCTGGCGCCGTAGTCAGGATCATATCCCTTTCTGGCAAGTAATGCACGGCCCCTGGCAGAAAGATTGATGGACACCTTTTTTTCGCTAAGCTGCATTTCAAGTTCACCCACCATTTTATCGACAATTTTTTCGATCATTGCCATTTTAAGCGGGTTGAAGGTAATGACTGCATCAAGCCGGTTTCTGAATTCAGGTGCAAAAAGATTGTGCAGAGCCTTCTGGCCCTTGTCTTTTTTATCTGCCATAAAGCCGATGGCCCTCTCTGTCAATTCCCGGGCTCCGGCATTGGTGGTCATGATAAGAATGACATTGCGGAAATCGGCCCGCCTCCCGGCATTATCAGTAAGGGTGGAATGATCCATAACCTGCAGGAGAATACTGAAAACATCAGGGTGCGCCTTCTCAATCTCATCAAGCAGCAGGACTGAGTAAGGGTGTTTTCTGATGGCATCAGTAAGCAGTCCTCCCTGGTCAAAACCGACATAACCAGGAGGGGCGCCTATAAGCCTGGCAACGGCATGTTTTTCCATGTATTCACTCATGTCAAAGCGTTCAAAATGCACAGCAAGTGATTTGGCCAACTGCCTGGCCACCTCTGTTTTTCCGACCCCGGTCGGACCGGCAAAGAGGAAGGAACCAGTAGGGGTTTCAGGCTGCCCCAGGCCGGCCCTGGCTCGTTTAACGGCATTGGTAACTGCTTCGATAGCATGGTCCTGCCCGAAAATTACTTTTTTCAATTCAGGCAGCAGGGTTTTCAGTTGACGGATTTCAGACCGTGAACTGCTTTTTGCCGGGATCCTGGCCATACGTGATACGACTGACTCGACATCCCTGACAGTGACGTTTTTGCGCTTATGGGTAGTGCCGGACAACCTGAACGCGGCACCTACCTCATCGAGAATGTCAATGGCTTTGTCCGGCAGGAACCTGTCATTGATATAACGGCTTGCAAGTTCGGCTGTTGCCTGGAGCGCTGCCGAGGTATATTTTATACCGTGATGTTCTTCATAGCGTGATTTCAGGCCGATCAAAATTTCAACCGTTTCCTCGATGGATGGTTCCTCAATGTCAATTTTCTGGAAACGCCTTGAGAGAGCCCGGTCTTTTTCAATATGGTTCTTGTTTTCTTCATAGGTCGTTGAACCTATGCAGCGCAGTGTCCCGGCCTGCAGCGCCGGTTTCAGCAGGTTAGAGGCGTCGAGACTGCCGCCGCTTGTTGCCCCGGCCCCGACAATAGTATGGATCTCATCGATAAAGAGTATGGATTTCTCACCCTTCTTTTCCATACCATCGATAACAGTCTTAAGGCGTTTTTCAAAATCGCCACGGTATTTGGTGCCGGCCAGCAGGGCGCCCATATCGAGTAGACGGATTTCAACATCCTCAAGCATCGGGGGAACACTTTTATCATGGATGCGCAGGGCCAGGCCTTCTGCAATGGCAGTCTTTCCTACTCCGGGTTCACCAACCAGCAGGGGGTTGTTCTTCCTGCGCCGGCAGAGGACCTGCATGATACGTTCCAGTTCCCGCTCACGACCGATTAGTGGATCAATCAAGCCCGCTTTGGCCCTGTCTGCAAAGTTCACAGTAAACTTGTCAAGCTCATCCTGCTTGACGATGGTTTTTTTCTTTTTGGATTGCCAGGCATCTGTTTCCAGATCTTCCGGCAGGCAGTGGGAGATATATTCAACAACAGCCATGCGGTCCAATCCTTCCGAGCTAAGAAAATATACGGCATGGGAGTCCGGTTCAGAAAAAATTGCCACCAGCACGTCACCTGAATCGACTTCTTTTTTCCCGCAACTCTGCACATGACCGATAGCCCTTTGAAGTACGCGATTGAAACCGAGCGTCTGTATAGGGTCGCCTGTATCGTTTAACTTTTGGGTCGGCAATTCACCATCAAAAAATTTTTCCAGTCTTTTCCTGAGGTTTTCCAAACTGCCGCCACATTGCCTGATTATACGGTTAGTGAGTTCATCCTGCAAAATACCGTAGAGCAGGTGTTCCACTGTGACAAATTCATGCCTGTGGCTTTTTGCCTCACGGACCGCTGTAACTAATGCCATTTCAAGTTTCTGGCTAAACATGTTGCTTTTCCTGTGTTATTTGTTTTTTCCTCTTTTAAATATAATACAATAAATTTTGATTGGCTAATACACTCTCGCAAAAAATAAGCCGTCTCCCCGACACCTGCTTTCATAATTAAACTTTTTCCAGGGAACATCTCAAGGGGTATTCATTTTTCTGGGCAAGGTCATGGACAATTGCCACCTTTGTTTCTGCAATCTCCTTGTGATATACGCCGGCAACACCTATTCCCTGCTGGTGCACATTAAGCATGATTCTCGTGGCTTCCGGGGTGCTTTTATTAAACACTTTTTCAAGCAGCAGCACGACAAATTCCATGGAGGTATAGTCATCGTTATGCAGCAGCACTTTATATAGAGGTGGTTCCTTGACCGATGTTTTGTGATCAGTTGCCACCCAGCCTTCAAAATCACGCCCTGGTTTGCTCATGATGCCAAAACCCCCGTCTTTTTTGGGAGCATCAGATTGAAAAGCAAGCTGTCCATGATGAGGCGACTGTCAATCGAAGAGCTCTTCATGCGGTATTCAGCAGTCAGCAGCTCTTCCAATCCTTCCTGCAGATCCTCGCTGCGGAACCGCGCAGCCTGTTGAAATAACATAAATAAGCCATATGGGTGGCTTTTCCAGAGTAAACTTGTCCATTCTTCTCTTCCGTCCTTTATTTTCGGGAGATAATCTTTCTGGAAAATCGGAAAGGATAGCGATTTTGTATAGGCCGGGGATTTGACCTCCTGTAATGAGCGGATAAGCAGCAGCTTTCTGATGTGATTCCTCAAGGTAGCGAGGATAGCTAAGCCATGAACTCCACTGGCCTGTAGGTGCTCAAGGATGAGTAAACCATCTGCAAGCTTACCAGAGGTCAAGGACTCAGTAAGTTCAAACAGAGCCTCTTCCCTGGTACGGCCGATTATGGCATCGACATCCTTTCTGGTAATTACTTCCCTGTCACCGACATAAAGCGCCAGTTTCTCGGCCTCCATAACCGCAGCAACAGGATGGAAGCCGACTCTTTCAAGAAAAACAGGGATGCTTTGCGGCTCAATATCCTTGCCATACTTTGCTAAGGTGGAATGCAGTAATTCCTTGACAATTTTGTCCTGATCGCGTTTAGCAGCTGCCGAACTTCCGGGATCTACAGCCAGATCAAGTATGACCCCGTGTTCATGAATGTATTTATACAGTCGCTTCCTTTTGTCAACTGCTTCGGCAAGAAGAATAAGGATGTTATCCTTGGGTATGCCGGCCTCAAAAGCAAGGGTAAACAAGGTGGAGGCATCAATCTCATTACTTTTTTCCGGGGATGCATCAGCAGGCAATTCGAGCAAAAGATTCCGGACCCAGGATAGGTCACCCTGAGGCTTACTGAAGCCGAAAAGGGTTTTCCAGCGGGCTGCAGAAAGGGAGGTAATATTTTCTTCGACCATTTCTTGCGGGGATACTGCGGCAATATTGAGCATTTGCAGGATATAGCGAAGAGCCGGGCCTGACTCATTGCGTTCATTTTTCTCACAGGCCTTGTCCCAGAGGTTTTTCGCAACACCTTTGGAGTAAAAAAGCTTCGTATCTGTAACCCAGTATATTTTCCGACCGGCAAAAAGGCTGAATGTCTTCATAAGATTGAGGGTTCTGTTAAAATCCTCATGATCACCGTCAATATGCTGAAGACTGGTGGTGTGGCGCGCCTGATCAGGAAGCAGGTGGCCAATTAACTCCTGAGCGGCATTCCTGCAAAGATAACGTTCCCCAAACAGGAGATAGATTTGCGCAGTAGTACCCTGCGTGATTTCATTAATAAGTTTCGGGAGTTCCTGGCGCTTATATACAGACATGGCTTTATAATAAGCATTAAATGTTCTGCTGTCAGCAACCTCACAAGTTGAATGTCCGGTTGTATTGTATTTTTTACAGCAGCGCAGTACAAGAGGAATATTACTGTATCATATATTTTTTAGTCAGGGATTGACTCATAAGTATGAAGAATAAGCATAAACCTGACTTATGTCAGGAGCAGAATCTTCTAAAAAATTTGGGTCGGTGGTGTATGCAGAAAAACAAGATACAAAGTCCCTGCCGGGCTGAAAATAATGAGCAGAAGAAGGCGCAGGGGTAGGGATTATTGAAGCAAGGTCAAAAAAACTTTGATGTTGTTTTCTGCTGTCTCGTTGCCTTTTTTAACAGTTTTTTTTCTTCTTTTTTCGGCATTAATAATTAACTGTAATAACCAGCAGAGAAATTTTACGATCCGATCTGTTTTGCTGGCGAAAAAATTATTTGTCTCTCAGTATAACATATCTGGCCAGTCCAAGCAGTGTGTCATTGATCTGCTCATTGTATCCGGATGAGAAAATTTCCAGGCATGCGATGGAATCAGCAATCAATTTTTCTGCGATCTGGCGGCCATATTCAAAGCCACCATTTTTGTTAATGATATCTTTTGCATCCTCGAGTTTAGCTCGGCGTTCACTTTTATCGCCCTTGAGAAGCGCAAGAAGAAAAACACTTTCAGTTTTTCCTGCTGTCTTTAGAGTATGAATCAGCGGCAGGGTCATTTTCCCTTCACAGAAATCATTGCCCACAGCCTTACCGGTTTTAGCAGGATCACCAAGATAATCGAGGAGATCGTCCTGAATCTGGAAAGCCTTACCAAGGTTGGCGCCATAGGTTTTGAGAGCATTGAGCTCCTTTGCACCGGCCCCGGCAAAAAATCCTCCTATTTCGCAAACTGCGCCGATAAAGAGGGCAGTTTTGCCTTTGATCACGGCAAAGTAATCCTGCTCAGACTGGTTGAAGTTCTGGGCATTGGCGAGCTGGAGAAATTCCCCGGCGACCATGGCTTCCGTGGCGCTGCAGATGAGTTCCAGGCTCTGCTTCCCACCCAGGGTTCCAATAAGAAACATTGAGCGGGCATGGAGGAAGTCTCCGGCTAGAATTGCCGGCGTAAGCCCGAAGATTTTGCTGACCGTCGGACGGCCCCGGCGGGTATCAGCATAGTCAATAACATCGTCATGCAGCAGGGTGGCAACGTGCAGGTATTCAAAAGCAATGGCCAAACGGTAAATCTCTTTGCTGATGTTCCCGCAGAGACTTGAACTCAGTATACAGAGTAAAGGCCTGATTCTTTTGCCGCCATTGAAAAGTGCATGTTTCAGCACTTCGACCAGGCTGGAGGGTATCAACCCTTTGCCTGCAAGGTTCTGCAGGTCAAGCTCCATGGCCTGATCGACAATGTCAATTTCAGGCTTTAGTCTGGCCATCAGGTCAATTTTCCCCACCCTGTTCATTCCTTTTGATAGAGTTGTTATCATTTATCTTCAGCAAAAAAAGCAACTACATCGGCAATTTCCCTCGTCAGTGGGCTTGGGGGCAGGCTCCTGAGAAATATGCGTCCATACTGCTTAGTAAAAAGGCGTACATCAAGGATTGCCAGCAATCCTTTATCTGTTGCAGTACGCATGAGCCTGCCGACACCCTGGCGCAAGGCAAGTATGGCTCTTGGCAATTGGAAATCCATGAAAGGATTTCCACCTTCCTCTCTTATTCTGTTTACCCGTGCCATGATAACAGGGTCACTCGGTACTTCAAAGGGTAATTTATCTATGATGACACAGCTCAATGATTCACCCGGTACGTTGATCCCCTCCCAAAAACTTGCAACAGCAAGCAATACGGAATTAGTTTGCACTTGGAATGATTTTAGAAGGTTATGGCGCGGCGCCTCTCCCTGAATGAAGACCGGGTAGGGCAGGTTCTCGACCAGAAAAGGATAGGTTTTCCTCATGCTGTGAAAACTTGTGAAAAGTACCAGGGCTCTGCCGCTTGAAGCCAGGAGTATCTGGTGAATTATTTGCTGAATTTTTTCGGGGAATGTTTCCTGGTCAGGCTGTGGAAAAGGTGTTGCCGGGGTATGAGCCGGCACATAGAGCAAGGTCCGGTTGTGGTAATCGAATGGTGAGGCAAGAGAAAGGGTTTCAGTATCCTGATCAAGGCCAAGCCGATTAAGAAAGTAGGAAAAATCACCCCCCACCGTAAGCGTACCTGAGGTGAATATTGCGCTCCGCACATTGGGATATAGAAAGGTATTGAGTTCATGGGCAATATCAATGGGAGAGGCGGTCAGAACAATTGTTTTTTCCCGCCGTTCATACCAGTGGACATATGTGTCTTGATGACTAAGTTCAAGCAAACCTCCAATCGCAAGGAGCCGGGTCTGAAGTTCCTGGCAGCGTCCGGCCAGTGCCGGCCAGGTTTCTCCTGCAGCCGTCATGCCCAAAAGGATTGACTCGAGATTAGACAATCTCTCTGAGACTGTCTGGATTTCTCTCTCCCAGTCAGGATGCTGTGCAATAAAATTCTGTAAAGGGAATTTGCCGGGCTGAGCAGGAAATATGGCTGCAAAAAGCTCGGAGCGCATACGGAGTGCTTCAGCTGCCTGATATAATCGTTCCTGTTTGTCCTCCGGCAGCAGGATCGCAGAAAGTTTTACGTCTTTCGCAAGGTCAACCATCTGGAAGTGGCTGAAAGAAAAACCGAAAAAGCTTGTCGCTACATTCTCCAGGTGGTGGGCTTCGTCAAAAATAACCGATTCATAACGCGGCAGAACTTCTCCATGTCCCTCACGGCGGAGAGCAAGGTCTGAGAAGTAGAGATGATGATTGACAATGAGAAGCCGGGCTCCGGCAGCTTTTCTGCGCAATTCATTAATGAAACATGTTTTATCATGCGGGCATTTACTGCCCAGACACTGGCTTGGGCTGGAACTTATTTCCCGCCACAATGGAGAATTGTCTTCAAGCCACTCAAGCTCTGCCCGGTCTCCGGTAATGGTTGACTCCAGCCAGTTTTCAATTTTTTCCTTTGAGCCATCATCGGATGCAAAAATTTCAGGCTGGGGCTGCTCGGTATATTGCTGCCAGCGGTAAAGACAGAGATAGTTTTGCCGCCCTTTGACACACAAGGCGGTAAGTTCCGGATCTATGTGTTCCTGGATAAAAGGTATTTCACTTTTAAGTATCTGTTCCTGCAGGTTCAGAGTATTGGTTGAAATGACAATCTTCTGGCGGCTCAAGACAGCAGGAATGAGATAGGCCAGGGTTTTGCCAATACCGGTTTCGGCCTCAACCACGAGTTTGCCGCCTGCGAGTGTTTGCGCCACCGAATAGGCCATTTCAAGCTGTCCATCTCTTTGTTCATACCTGCCCAATAGTGTGGAAAGGAGGCCATCGGGCTTAAATATCTCCTGAGTCTGTTTGAGAAGTCTTTCCATTAATCCTTGGCAATCCAGTTTACAGTTTCTCTGCTCCCTCGTTTAAAATATCCGCAATTATTTCCCGTACCTGGGAGTCGGGATCATTTGTAAGCTGCTCCAGATGTTGCATAGCAACTGGAGAACCTATTATGCCGAGAATGGTAGCCGCCTCACCCCGTAATACAGGGTTTTCATCCTGCAGCAGAGGCAGCAAGGAGGGAATGGCAAGAGGTATTTCGTCAGGTTGCACTTCAGCAAGTTCCTCAAAAAGAACGGCGGTCCCGAGCCTCACAGCAAAGCGTTCATCCCTGATAAGATTGCCGGTCAGACCATACAGATTTTTATCCTGCTTAAACATTGCAACAATGTTCTCGACATGGCCAAGTTCCAGGAAATCACCAATTACCTTCAGCAGGTCAATGTTGTAGTTATTGTTCATCATGATGTTTTGCTGGCACTGTAAAGAGTATCCCCACATAATTCAACAAGGAATAACAATGCAGTAATGGCCTCGAAATTATACAGTTTTCTTGACAGATTGGCATGGCATGAGTAATAAAAAACACGTGGGCTGCTGGATGAATGTTTTAGCTAATTTTAAGAGACGGCTGAGAAAACATAAGGCTGCCCGGGAACTTTCAATTCTGACTGAACTATTCTGTTGCACAAGTTGCAAATATATATTTAGCCCAAAATTATAATCCATGCTTGAATCCATTCCTGGTTTACACCATATATCCCTTACCCCTGACAAACTCCTTGCCCAGGATGAGGTAATTGTAATTGTTGATGACGATGCCTCCCTCAGGGAACCCTTGAGGATTTTTCTTGAGTCCCACCATCTTGCTGTTGTTGAAGCAGAAAATGGGAATCAACTCAGGAACCTTTTGGGCACTACCAATATCGCCCTGATCCTGCTTGATATAGGCCTGCCCGATATCAATGGCCTTGACCTGCTCCCTGAAATTGTCAATGAGCATCCAGGAATAGCCATAGTGATGTTCACAGGCATGGCTGATCTGGAAGTGGCCCTGGACTGTATTCGCAAGGGTGCGGACGATTATCTTTCCAAGCCCGTGCAGTTTCAGGAAATACTCCTGGTTGCGCGGAAGGTTTTAGAAAAACGGCGCCTGATAGCTGAAAATCTTAAGTATCACGAGGATCTTGAAAATGCACACTTTCGCATCCAGCTTCTGCATCAGCTCTCACTGAAGATGAACTCGGTGTATATAAGCACTGTGGAACTTGATGAGATCCTGCAGGCCATCCTTGTGGGCATTACCGCTGAGGAAGGCTTGCGTTTCAACCGTGCCTTTCTGGCATTATTTGAGGAAGAAGGCAATGTTTTGCAGGGAAGGCTCGCCATTGGGTCGGAATGTCGTGAAGAAGCTGGCAGGATCTGGGCAGAGCTCCGGGAAACAAAACTGGATTTTTTGGAAATAGTCCAAAA
>Ga0209536_100006846_pt1 | contig 17357 bp, 13 predicted proteins | sample DeeMarSeWOR28_12_FD_187461 | JGI IMG/M metagenome (GOLD analysis project Ga0209536, IMG submission 187461) | Marine sediment microbial communities from White Oak River estuary, North Carolina - WOR-2-8_12 (SPAdes) (version 2) | ecosystem: Environmental > Aquatic > Marine > Intertidal zone >... | reverse complement strand
CCCTGCGCAGAACCGGCTCGCCTCATTGCCACGCTCTCGGCGAAACTGGTCGATACTCGCCCGGTACCACGGGTTGTCGAACGAAGCGTAAGCATGAACGCTGTTCATCCAGTGCGAGGCGACGTCGGCATGGCACTCCGCGCAGTCGTCCGTCTTGCCGAGCCTTCCGAGGTCCATCCTGGGTGCGCTCGCGAGCGACGGACCGAGATCGCTGCCGGGCGACTGGAGCGGCGAAGGGCCCCCGTATGAGCATCCGGCGGTACCCACGAGAAAACCCAAAATCACCCAGCGAGCCATGTTCCGTAAGACGTTCGACGGGCCGATTTGGATCTGATTCTGCTCAGAGAGTGCCGAGACTCACGAAAATCTGGGTAAGAAGCGCATCCGCCATCAAAATGCTGATCGACACGACGACCACGGAGCGTGTGGTCGAGCGGCCTACGCCTTCGGTGCCACCGCGCGTTTGGAGGCCGAAATAGCAACCCAGGATTGCGATCAAGAGGCCGAAAAACGGAGTCTTGAAGACGCCACTCGCGAAGTCGTTGATGCGCAGTGAATCGAGGGCCGTCGAAAAGAAGAACTCCATCGGAATGCCGTAGGAGAGGGCTGCCACCAGCATCGAGCTCAGCATGCCGAGGATGAACGCGACGAAGGTGATGAGTGGCATGATGACGATGCACGCGATGAGTCGTGGCACCACGAGCCTTCGGATCGGATCGGCGCCGAGCGCACGAATGGCGTCGACTTGCTCCGTGACCGTCATCGATCCGAGCTCCGCCGCGATCCCCGCTGCGATTCGGCTGCCGACGACGAGCGCCGTGAGCGAGGGAGCGAGCTCACGCGCTTCGGACACGGCGATCACGCGCCCGAGGGTGTCCTTCGCTCCGAACGCCTCCATCGACACTGCGAACTGAATCGTCATGACGATACCGACGAAGATCGCGGTCGCCGAAGCGATGGCGATGCTCTTCACGCCCAACGCTTCGAGCTGGTAAACGAATTCGCTCATGTCGAATCGTGACGAGAACAAGGTTCGAAACGTTCTCCCCAAGAGGAGCGTGGCACCGCCAACCTCCTCGACGAACTTCCGCGAGCGCTGAATCTGATAGTCGACCCATGTGGTCACGCGGCGCGGCCGGGTCGATGGAGACGCCGAGGTCACGGTCGACCCGTGCCGGTCGTGAAGCCGGCTAGGAGACCCTCGAAGTCGCTCAGCGCTTCTCCGAACGCAGCTCCTGGAGGCGTGATCAGAGCAAAATCATACACGCAGTCGTCCTTCTTCAGAATCTGAAGGAGGATTTCGCGTGGGACACCGTCGAGCTTCGCCGTGAGTCGCGTCCGAAGCGCCTCCCTGGCGTCCATGTCCACCACCTCTTCCTCGATGAAATCGCGCTCGGTGAAGCCGATCAAGAGGTGGCTCCGCAGTGCCGTGAGCGGGATGTCGAGGGCGGGGTCGCAGTCCGAGTCGACGTGCATGACCGCGTCCTTCGCCTCGCTGTACCAAGCGAGATCGTTCTGATGGTTCACCGTGACAGGTGTCCAGTCGGAGGGCAGCGGGCCGAGTCGATAGGAGGTCTGCGCACCCCGATAGAGGCCGTTTTCGAGCGCCCCGGTCGTGGCGCAACCGATCGTGGTCAGGCCCCAAAAGAGCCAGATGCCCAGCCACCGCCTCACGGGGCCAGACTGTAGCAGGCCCGGGTTCCTTGTCGATTTGGGCTTTTGGCACCGGGAGCGGGCCGGGCCGGTGCCGGTCCGCTAGACTGAAGGGACCGTGAGTCGGGGGGCTCAGCCAGAACAGTCCGCGAAAATCCGCGGCATTGCGATCTTGGATCGCCTCGTAGCCGAGGGGAGGGTGGCTCCGAGCCTCTACGACGAGGTTTTGATCCACGCCCAGCGAACGCAGTCGACGGCCGAGGAGTCGATTCTTCAGCTAGGTCTGATGAGCGAGGCCGAGCTTCTCAAGTACATCGCAGGTCTCTTCAAGACGCGGTTCGTCGGCTCCGAGAAGCTCGCGAAGGCGGGCGTCGACCCGTGGCTCCTCGGCAAGATCCCGAAGAAGCTCGCGAAGCGTCTCACGGCCCTTCCAATTCTGTACGACCCACGCACACGGGCTCTTTCGGTCGTCGCTGCAGACGTGAGCGATGACGACGTGCGCCAACAGATGCAGTTCGCGACCGGGGCGCGCGACGTGAAGGTCTACGTTGCGCGCGAGGCCGCAATTCGAGCTGCCATCGCGAAGCACTACGATCAGAACAACGGACCCTTCGAGATGCTGCTGAGCGGGGTTTCTTCACGTACGGCCCGCAGTGCAGCCGAATCAGACCCCGTGCCGGGTTTCGGGCAGGTGTTCGAGGAGCACGACGGCCAGTTGGTGCGCAGTCGGCACGCGATCCCGATCGAGACGGAGCAGGCTGCGAACGATCAAGAGCTGGAACCCGAGGAGCCACCTCCTGAGACGCACGCGCGGGCAGCGGCGACCCAGGGCCGGGCATCGGTCGAGCAGCTCGACGTGTCGTCGCAGAGCGACGACCTGCGCGTGAGCCCGGAAGCGTATCTCGAGACGCTCAGCGTGCTCGTCACCGTGATCGAGCAACTCAATCAGGACCGCGGCGGGCATGCGATGCGGGTGGCCCAGGTCTGCCAGCAGCTCGGCGAGCGGATCCGCCTGACGCTGCCGGAGGTCCAGGGGATTCTCGTGGCGGCGTACCTCCATGATCTCGGCGTCTCGGGCGGCTCGCACGTCACGCCGTTCGACGTGGCGCGCGATGAATCGAAACGGGAGCTGGCCCGACGCGTGTACACCGCACCGAGCCGCCTGCTCGAGTCGGTTGCTCTTCCGGCCACGGCGGTGAGCGCCCTGCGCCATCGGTTCGAACGCTTCGACGGCAAGGGCTTTCCGGAGCGCTCGAGTGGCAAGGGCATTCCACTGGGCGCCCGGGTGCTTGCGGTGGCGGAGAGCTACGTGGACCTCACGCAGAACAAGGCGAACGTGCTTGGTCGCCGACTCGCACCAGAAGACGCCTGCGATGCGCTCGACCAGCACAAGGGCACGGCGTTCGACCCCGCCGTCGTCGATTGGCTTCGCCACATCGTGATCGGGGACGGAGTCAAGATGCTCTCGACCCGCCATCGTGTGCTGATCGTCGATCCCGATCCGGAAGAGACGGCGGTGCTCGAGGTCCAGTTTACCGCAGACGGCTACGAGGTGGTGATCGAACGTTCTGCCACCTGTGCGCTCAGGGCCGCTCGGGACGAGAAGTTCGACGTCATCGTGAGCGAGGTGCACTTGGCCGATGGTGACGGCTTCGACTTGCTGCGGCGGCTTCGACAGACCGCCCACGGGAACGTCCCCTTCATGTTCCTCGCTTCCGAGCGTGCACAGGCCTCGGTCAATCGAGGGCTCGAGCTCGGTGCGTCGGACTACGTAGTCAAGCCCGCATCGGCTGCGGTCGTGGTCGCGAAGGCGGGACGCATCCTCGGCGACCCGCCGGCAAAGAAGACCGGTGCCCGTGGCGTGTCCGGCTCTCTGCAAGAGATGTCGCTTCCGGACGTGATTCAGATTCTCGCCAACGGCCGCAAGAGCGGACGGCTTCAGGTAAGCAGCGGCTCGCTTCGCGGGGAATTGATGTTCCAGCAGGGCTCGATTCACGATGCGACCTTCGGCGACCTTCGAGGCGCCGAGGCCGTCTACGGCGTCTTACGGCTCACCGACGGTGACTTCGCGCTCCTGCCGGACGACACGCCGCTCGAAGATGCCATCGGCATTCCGACGCATCATCTGCTGCTCGAAGCGATGCGCCGGCTCGACGAAGACCAGCGCTAGCACCCCCCAGGTGTTCAGCGCGCCCGGGCGAGTTTGAGCCGGCCACTCCCTGGGATATGCTGAATGCGTGCGGTTGTGCAATCAATGCGGCGCGTCGGTCGAAGATGCCGCGCGCTTTTGCTCGGCGTGTGGGGCGGCGTCGGACGAGGCGAGAGGTCACGGTTCGGCGGACCCGCTCGTAGGGCGCGTCGTCGGAGGAAGCTATCTCCTGCAGGAGGTCGTGGGCGTCGGCGGCATGGGACGCGTGTACAAGGCCGAGCAATCGACCCTCGGGCGCACGGTCGCGGTCAAGGTCATCCATCCACACTTACTCGGCGATGAGCAGACCGTCGCACGCTTCTATCAGGAGGCGCGCGCGTCGAGCCGACTCAATCATCCGAACAGCGTCAGCATCATCGACTTCGGGCGGACCGATGACGGAATCCTGTATCTCGCGATGGAGTTCCTGAGCGGAAAGGATTTGGCGTTGGTCATGCACGAGGAAGGGCCGCTGCCCATCGACCGCGTCTGCAACATCCTCATCAACACGCTAGACGCGCTCGGTGAAGCACACGAGCTCGGCATCGTGCACCGCGATCTAAAACCCGAGAACATCATACTCCGACCGCTGCGATCCGGAGAAGACCTCGTCAAGGTCGTCGACTTCGGGCTGGCCACAATCGTGGGGAAGGAGAGCTCGATCACGAAGCCGGGGCTCGTATGCGGAACACCCGACTACATGTCCCCCGAGCAAGGTCGAGGTGACGGGGTGGACGGACGCGGCGACATCTACGCGCTCGGTGTCGTATTGTTCGAGCTTCTGGTGGGGCGCTTGCCTTACATCGACGATACGCCGACGCGCGTCGTCTTGCGTCACCTCAACGACCCGATTCCCGATCCGCGGCGCGTTAGCTCCGGCCGCCACATTCCCGACCGACTCGCCGAAGCGACGATGAAGGCGCTTGCGAAAGACGCGAGGGACCGCTTTCAAGTTGCGCGAGACATGCAGGCCGCACTCCGCGAAGCGATCGACGACCTTCGCGTCCCTCGTGCGTCTGCGACGCCGTGCCCAGCCTGTGGCGCCCCTGTCTCCGAGCTGCAGAATTTCTGTGGCGAGTGCGGCGCTCGGGTCGCTGCTCCCGAGCCCGCGCTCGGAAGCAACCGGTCACTCCGCCCGTCCTTCTATCCGGCGCTCGGATCGCAGCGCGAGTTCGTCGGACGCGAGGCCGAGCTGCGTCAAATTCGAGAGAGCCGCCACACCGCCGCGCAAGGGGCGCACTGGGTCCACGTGTTCGGTGAGCCGGGCGTTGGTAAGACCCGATTCCTGACGGAGATCGCGGAAGTCGCGGCGGCGGAAGGAGACCTCGTCGTCGGGGCGGGAGCACACTCGACCGGCGCCCCAGTTCCCTATGCCGCGATCCGAACCATTCTCGCGGAGCTTCTGGAAGTGGACGACTCGGAGCTCGCGCGAATGGCAAACCGCGGCGACGAAATTGGCTCAACGCTAGCTGGCGCTGGTATCGACGAGGTCATGAATCCGGCCGGGCTCTTCGGGGGCGACGGTCGCTCTCGAACCGGCGCGGTGGCCGAGGCCTTGACATGCGCCGTGCGCCGCGCACGCGCCCGCGCGTCGAGCGGCCGCGTCATGCTCATCGTCGACGACCTCTCGTACTGCGACGGACTCACGCAGCGGGCCATCATCGAGCTCGCTCGGGTGCTTGGGTCGGAGCCCGTGCTGTTGGTGACCGCCGGGGATCACGATCGCGGCGTGTTGGCCAACGAGATCCTCGAGCTCGAGGGTCTAGACGCGGAGCAGGCGCAGAGATTCCTCGCCGGTTCGTATCACTTGCGCCTGGTTTCCGGGCTCCAAGAGCTCACCAGTGCGCTCGGCGGCAACATCCTCCCGTTGCATCTCGAGCAGCTCGAGGCTCTCGGGGTCGCACCAGACGATGGTCCGCCGCCGCGGTTGGCGGATGCGATTGCGCAGCGCATCGAGCGGCTCGAAGTCGATGCACAGCGCTTGCTGCAGTCCGCCGGTGTTTTGGGGCGCTCGTGCGATCTCGACACGCTGCGTGTCGTGTCGGGCAATGACGAGCTGACCGGGCTCGACGAGCTCGCGGGCAATGCACTGGTTCAGCTCGACGGCTCGAGGATCAACATTACTCACCCGTTCATCGGCGAGCTGGTCGCTGCGACGATTCCCGCCGAGGCCCGTCGCGCGCTTCACCGTCGCGCGTTCCAAGTCATGAGCGAGCAGCGCGCACCGCAGGAGGTTCGTGCGGCGCACGCGTATCGTGGGGTCGAGCCGGTGACGAGCCTCGTCGTGCTCGAAAAAGCGGGTGACGCCGCCATGTCGCGCGGAGATCATGCGGGCGCTGTTCTCGAGTACCGGCGGGCCCTCGAAATTGCGCGACGCGAGACACTGGAAAGTGGCGATACGGTTTACGATACCGCGATTGCAACCTTCAGCCGCAAGCTTGGGGAGGCTCTCGCGCGATCGGGCGATCCATCCGGCGCGGACGGTGTGCTCCGTGAGGCGCTCGACCTCACCGCGCCGAAAAGCCCCGACCGCGCGAAGATGCTTCTGTCGCTCGGGCGCATCGCGTCACGAAGGGATCGGCCACGAGATGCCATGCGCCAGTTTGGTCAGGCGCTCGAGCTCGTCGCCGGCGTCGAACCGAAGGTCGAGTCGCACCTGCAGGTTGCGATTGGCCGCGTTCGCCGCATCGATGGGGCCCCGCAGCATGCCGCCAACGCCTATCGTCGTGCTCTCGAGCTGTTTGCCGAGATAGGGACTCCGACCGAGACGATCGCGCGGACCCGGTTGGAGCTCGCCGATGCACTGACGGCGGCCGGCGATCACGAGGGCGCGGCGGCCGAGCTTCGGACGGTCGAACGCGACAGCAGAGCAAACGGCGGCACGGGCCTCGTTGCCCGTGCAGTTGGCATGTTGGGCTCGGTCGACGAGCTCGCGGGTCGCGTGCGAGAGGCCCAGGCTCGCTACGAGGAAGCAGCCTCATTGGCGGCCGAGGCGGGCGATGCGCCGGGCTATCGGCGCTGGTTGTCGGCCAGCAAGACGCTCCGAGCCAGCCTCTAGTACTCTGCTATGCTCTGCCGCATGCGGCGTTGCTGGTGGATCTTCGCGCTCACCGTGGCTTTCGGCTGCGACACGTTGGGTGAATTCACCACGGACGACGGCGAAGTCTATCGCGGCGAGATCGCCGGCATCAACGACCCCGAGAGTTGTCCGGAGGGAGTGGATTGCTCGTTCATCCGGCGCGGATTTCCGTACGGCGTGACCCTCGACCTAACCTTCGATCCCAATCAACAATATGAAGAGCCCGGCACGATTACGACGAGTGGTGAGGACTGTGGTCCCACCTTCACCGACACGCCGCTGTTGCCGATTCCCCCGTTGGCGCACGACCAGCTCGGTCTCTACGAGCTCCCAGGGGGAGGACGGATCCGCAACTACATGTTCGTGGCCCGACCCGAAGATGGACCGCTCGCCGGCCGTGACGCGATGGTATTTCTGTCCCTGATACGCGGTGGCGACGTCGAAGTGCGCATCGTCGCCGGGCCGGGCCTCCGGATCTGTGATCCGGCTGACTGCGCCGCGATCGATTCTGGAGAATGCGACTACTTCGGCGTGTTCTCGCTCCACCGCGAGGCGTTGTGATGCGCGTCCTCGGAATCGAGAGCTCTTGCGACGAAACCGCGGCGGCGCTCGTCACCGAGACGGGCGAAGTGCTCGCTGACGTCATCGCCAGTCAGATTGCGACCCACAGTCCGTATGGCGGCATTGTGCCGGAGCTCGCGTCGCGCGCGCACATGAAGGCGGTCATTCCGGTCATCCGAAGGGCACTCGACAAGGTTCCCGGCGGTTTGTCCGGTGTGGATGCGATTGCCGTCACCCAGGGGCCGGGTCTCGTCGGCTCGCTGCTCGTCGGCGTGCAGGTCGCCAAAGCGCTCGCCTGGAGCCTCGACAAGCCGCTGGTCGGCGTGAACCATCTGGACGGCCATCTCTTTGCGGTCTACCTCCAGCGGCCGGACCAGCCCGCGCGGCAAACGCCGTCGATGCCGTACGTCGGCCTCCTCGTGAGTGGCGGCCACACGGCGCTCTACCGGGTGCAAGCCTTCGACGACATCGCATTGCTTGCGCAGACCCGCGACGACGCCGCCGGGGAGGCGTTCGACAAGGCAGCCAAGTTGCTGGGGCTCGGATACCCCGGCGGGCCAATCATCGACAAGCTCGCCGCGAAAGGCGAGGCGGGCTCGGTTGCATTCCCGATGCCCATGGCTTCACGCAAGACGCTCGACTTCAGCTTTTCCGGCCTCAAGACCGCCCTGGCCCGCCATGTCCAAACGTGTGGGGTGCCAGCCAACGAGGCGGAGCTCGCCGACCTCTGTGCGTCATTTCAGGGCGTCATCGTCGAGAGCCTCGTGCGCAAGTCGCTTCTCGCCTGCGAGCAGGAGGGCCTCGATCGCTTGGTGATCACCGGCGGCGTGGCCGCGAACCGTGGCCTTCGCGCGCGCGCGAAGGAGGCATGTGATGCACGAGGCATTCAGGTCTTCGTGCCGCCGCCCATCTCCTGCACCGACAACGCTGCCATGATCGCGATCGCCGCCGCTCACCGCCTGGCGGCGGGCGAGCGGGACGAGCTGTCGTTCGCCGTGTATTCGCGCGACCCCGACCGAAAGCGGGGCAAATTCAGGCGAGATGGGACCCTCGTCGAGCGCAAGCCCAATGCCCGATAGCGCGCTCGGCGCCATCGCGTCCGCGTACGTCGAGGTCGCCCTTCCGGTCCCGCTGCGTCGCGTGTTCACCTACGGGGTGCCCGACTCGTTGCGCGGGGCGCTCCGTTGCGGGAGTCGGGTCGCCGTGTCCTTCAACCGGCGCAAGCTTGCTGGCGTCGTCGTCTCAGGCCGCGACGATCTCCCCGACGGTGTCGAGCGGGCGCTCCGCGTGGCCGGCATTCTCGACTCCGAGCCTGTGTTCACTCCGGAGCTCCTGCGCTTTCTCGAGCAGGCGGCCAAGTACTACATGCATCCGCTCGGTGAGGTCTTGCGTGCGGCAGCGCCAGCTTTGCCGACGGGCGCGATGAAGCGATTGCGGGCCGACGGCTTTCTCGAAGCCGAGGAGAGCTTGCCCGGGCAGCGGGTCGCTCACCACGTAACCTGGCAAATCCGGGCGACCGGCAACGCACCCGAGGGCGTCCGTCTGGGGGCGCGCCAAAAACGTGTACTCGAACGCTTGCGCGACCGGGACTCGGTGCTCCTCGAGGAGCTACGCCCAGAGATCAGCGACGCGCGCGGCGTCGTGCGCGCGCTCGCCGACAAGGGTCTGGTCGACTTCGAAGAGATCGAGGCGAATCCCGACCCGTTCTTTCGGACGCCCATCGCACGTGACGTGCCGCCACCTCCGACGTCGGCGCAGCAACACGCCATCGAGCTGATCAATGACGCGATCCTCGACCAGAGACCCGAGGCGTTCTTGCTGCATGGTGTGACTGGCTCGGGAAAGACAGAGGTCTATCTCCGAGCCATCGACGAGGTGCGTCGTGAAGGGGCAGGCGCAATCCTGCTCGTCCCGGAGATCGCGTTGACCCCACAGCTCGTCGGCCGGTTCCGAGCGCGTTTCGGTGACGAAATCGCCGTCCTACACAGCGGCTTGACGGCGCGTCAACGGCAGGACGCATGGCAATCGCTCCGACGAGGCCGCATCACGGTCGCCATCGGCGCGCGATCCGCGCTCTTCGCGCCTGTCACGAACCTCCGGCTGATCGTCGTCGACGAGGAGCACGATCCATCGTTCAAGCAGGACGAGGGCTTCCGTTATCACGCCCGCGACATGGCACTCTTACGAGCTCAGTACGCCGGCGCAGTCTGCGTGCTCGGGAGCGCGACGCCTTCAATCGAGACCTATCATCGCGCCAACGCGGGCAAGATGCGCCTGCTCTCGCTGCCGGCGCGTGCCACCGGGGCCACGTTGCCTTCGGTCGAAGTGGTCGACCTTCGCCGACACCGCCGCGGGCCGACCGGCCATCCGCTACTCTCCCGTCCGCTTTACGGAGCCCTCCACCGTTGTCTCGACGCTGGGCACCAGGCCATTCTGTTCCTCAATCGGCGCGGCTTTTCGCCGAGCGTACGGTGCGAGGGATGTGGGGCGCTTGCCGAATGCCCTGCATGTAGTGTCGCGCTGACAGAGCACCGAAGTCAGAACGTTCTGAGGTGCCATTATTGCGATTTCCGTCGCCCGCTCGTTGCTCCTTGTGCGAAATGTGGCGCGGCGGACTATCAGCATCTGGGCGTCGGGACCGAGCAGCTACACCACGCCATCGAGGAGAGCTTCCCGAAGGCGCGCGTCGCGCGGCTCGACCGGGACACCGCGGCAGGCGAGGGCGTCGAAGCCGTGCTCGATCGATTACGGACGGGCGCCGTCGACGTGTTGGTCGGCACCCAGATGGTGACCAAAGGACACGATATTGCGGGCGTGACGCTGGTGGGCGTCGTCCTCGCGGACCAGAGCCTCGCGTTTCCCGACTTCCGCGCCTCGGAGCGCACCTTTCAGCTTCTGGCTCAAGTGGCGGGTCGCGCAGGTCGGGCTGACGTGCCCGGCGAAGTCATCTTGCAGACGTTTCAACCCGAGCACCCTGCCATCCGCCTGGCGGCGCAACACGACTACGAGCAGTTCTACGCCGAGGAGGTGCGGAATCGTGAGGAAGTCGGCTATCCACCGTTTGCTCGTTTGGTGACGGTTCGGGTCCATGCCGGCGCAGAAGCGACCGCACGCAACGCCACGCAACATCTGGCCGACACCGCCCGCCGACACCAGGCGATTCGAGATGGTGCGGTGCAGATCCTCGGCCCCGCGCCCGCTCCATTGGCCAGACTGCGAGGCCGCTACCACTACAGGCTGCTGCTCAAATCTCCCGACCGAAAGCTGCTCCGCCAGGTCGCTGCCCTCTTGGTGGCCAGAATCGACCAGGGCTTGGCCCCCGCTCATGCGACTCTAGACGTCGACCCCCTCTAAGATGACGAGCGGAATGTCGCGAGCAACCGATTCCGCGTACTGACGCCAATGGGGGTTGTAGGCGGCCGCTTTCGGCCAAGCCTCCGCGTACTCGCCGTCGGTAGCGGCACGCGCTCGCACTTCCTGTTGTGCGCTGCGGATTTGGATCGTCGCAACCGGGTTTGCTTGAAGATTCAGCCACCACGCGGGCGGCGTCTCCTTGCCCCCGTTCGACGGGTAGATGATCGCCCCGTCACGGTACGGCATGTAGACGAGCGGGGTCGTCCGCAGGAGGCCCGACTTGCGGCCCGTCGTCGTGAGTAAGAGAACTCTGCGCCCGAGGCCCAGACGATCGACGAAACGGCCACCGAGAAGCCTGTAGAGCTTCGTGTGAAGACGCCCGAAAAGACGCCAATCGCGGCCGCTCATTCCGCCGCTTCCTGTCGTTCCTCGTTGGTGCGCTGCGCGGCCGCGTCCTCCGCCGCGAGGAAGCCGAACGTGAGAGCCGGCCCAATCGTGCCGCCTGCTCCCGGATACGTGCGACCCATGACCGAAGCCGTCGAGTTGCCAGCAGCGTAGAGCCCGGGGATCGGATCTCCATCTTGCTTGAGCACGCGCGCATGCGCGTCGGTCAGCAGCCCGCCTTTCGTGCCCAAGTCGCCCGGGTAGATCTGCACGGCGTAGAACGGTGCCGTCTCGATGGGTCCGAGCGAGCAGTTGGGCTTCACTCGGGGATCGCCGTAGTAGCGGTCCTGTGCGCTCCAGCCGCGGTTGAAGTCGGGGTCCTCGCCCTTGCGCGCGTACTCGTTGAAGCGCGCGATGGTTGCCTTGACCGTCGCCGCCGGGATCTTCAGCTGCTCGCAGAGCTCCTCGATTGTGTCGGCTCGGTAGAGGTAGTTGCCATCCCGGTAGCGACGCGGAAGCTGCTTGTCGGGCATGACCTTGCCCGGCGCGATCGGCCCGGCCACGGATGATTTCCGATAGCTGGCGTCGAACATGTGGAACCAACGAGGGTCCGCCGCTCCCGTTCTGGCCACGTCATCGTACATCCCGTTCACGACGTCGATGTATGGCGCTGCCTCGTTGGTGAACCGCCTGCCGGCCTGATTGACGAAGAGCCCATGCGGAAGGCTCTTCTCGACCACCAAGACCCAGGAGAACGGAGACTTCGGGACGAGCGAGACGGGCGTCCACCAGGCCTCGTCCATCAGGCCGAGCGCAGCGCCGGCGTCGCGGCCCATGCGAATGGCGTCTCCGGTATTCGACGGTGTGCCGGCGGTCCACTCCGTGGTGATCGGGCGCCGTTGGTACTGCTCCCGCATCTCGAGATTCCGGGAGAAGCCACCGGCGGCCAGCAGCACGCCCCGGTTCGCCTTCACCCGAAGAGGGGTGCCTTCTTTGTCGAGCACGGCGCCAACGACTTTCCCCTCTTCGAACACGAGCTCCGTAACACCCGTGTTCAGCCATGCCGGTACGCTGCGCTCCTTGAGCGAGTAGAGGAGTCGGCCCATGAGCGAGTTTCCTGCGCAGAGCTTCGTGTCCCGCCCCCATCGCTTTCGTTTGAAGTACCGAAGCCCATAGAGGAACATCTGCCACGCCATGAACAACATCGTCTTGAAGCCCACGCCGATGGCGGCTTGTGCTTCGCGCGCCGTGATGCCGAACTTGCCGAGGATCTGAGACTGGGGGTGAGGGCGTCGCAGTCGAATGAGATCTTCGCGAAGCTTCGCACCATCGAAGGGGAGCGGATCCATCGACCGCCCTCCGGGACGTCCCCCGGGCGCCTCGGGGTAGTAGTCGGTGTACTTGGCAAGGGGGACGTACCGCACATGCGTTTTGTCGTGCAGATAGGCGAGCACGCGTTTGCTCTCGCGGACATACAGCCAGAGCATCTCATCGGGCACTTCGCCCTTCGTGATGTGCTTCAGGTACCGAAACCCGTCCTCGTCCGAGTCTTCGATCCCTTCCTTCGCCATACCCGGATTGTTGGCGACCCAGCAGACGCCACCCGACATGGCCGAATTGCCCCCATAGAGGTCGCTCTTCTCGACCAGCAGCACGTCGAGGCCGAGGTCGTGTCCGCGGACGGCCGCACCCATTCCCGCGGCGCCGCTGCCCATCACGAGTAAATCGACTGTACGGTCCCACTCCGCCATTGCGGGGCTCCTTCTGTTCGGGGTCGGTTCCAGGGTCGGTCTGCGAAAGTAGAACATGTTCTAGCGAGCGGGACCTGTCAAACCCCCGGATCTTGCGGTCGGGGGTACCAAGCGCTAGAAAAAATACGGTGATTCGCCCGATTCTCTGTTACCCAGACAAGCGCCTTCGGGAGCCCGGCAAGAATGTCGAGGTCTTCGACCACGAGTTGCGTGCGCTCATCGAGGACATGGCCGAGACGATGTATGCGGCCCCCGGCGTGGGCCTCGCCGCGCCGCAAATTGGGGTGTCGAAGCGGCTCTTCATCATCGATGTCGCGACGGAGGACGACGAGCCAAGCGACTTGCGTGTATTCATCAACCCGGAGATCGTCGCGACGGAGGGCGAGACCACATTCAACGAAGGTTGCCTCTCGTTTCCCGGCGCCCGCGAGGACGTGGACCGCGCCGAACGCGTCACCGTGCGCGCGCTCGATCAGGACGGCAACCCCTTCGAGCTCGAAGCCGACGGCCTCCTCGCCATCGCAATCCAACACGAAAACGATCACCTCGACGGTAAGTTGATGATCGATCACTTGAGCGTCCTGCGGCGCCGGTTGTTGCACCGCGCGATGACCAAGCGCGCTGTCGTCGACGCTGCGCAGTGAGCCAGTGCGCACGATTTTTTTCGGCAGCCCCGAATTCGCGGTGCCCTGCCTGGAGGCCCTGCACGACATCAGCGAGGTAGCCGCCGTCATCTCGCAGCCGGACCGTCCGGCTGGTCGCGGTTTGGCGATGCGGCCCCCTGCGGTCAAGTCACGCGCGCTCAAGCTAGGCCTCGATGTCTGGCAGCCGACGAAGGTTCGCACCGCCGAGTTTGCCCAAAAGGTCCGCGGACTCGAAGCGGATGTGGCGGTAGTGGTGGCGTACGGGCGCATTTTGCCACCGGCCGTGTTGGACGCGCCACGTCTCGGATGCGTGAATGTGCACGCCTCGCTGCTTCCCAGGTGGCGGGGCGCTGCACCGATTCAGTGGTCGATCGTACATGGCGACCCGACGACTGGCGTCACATTGATGCAAATGGACGAGGGCATGGACACCGGACCAATTCTCGCGGCGGACGCGACGCCGATCGAGCGTGAGGACGACGCTGCAAGCCTCGGCGAGCGGCTCTCGAACATGGGTGCCGAGCTTCTGCGCCGGGAGCTGCCCCGTTATGTGGCAGGGGAGCTCACACCGAAGCCCCAGGACGACACGCTCGCCACGATGGCGCCTCTGCTCCAGAAGTCGGACGGGCTCATCAACTGGGACCAATCCGCCGCAGCGGTACATAATCAGATCCGAGGCATGAACCCCTGGCCTGGTGCATATACCGTTCTCGGCGAGCGACGGATCAAGGTGCATCGGGCCGTCCCCTCCACTCTCGATCCCGAGGGCGCGTCACCCGGCGAAATCACGGCGCTCGATTCGGAGGGCATTCTCGTCGCGTGCACCCATGGGACCCTCGAGATCCAGGAGCTCCAGGAGAGTGGGCGCAAACGGGTGGACGCGCGCGCATTCATCAGCGGACGCGGGGTTGCGGTCGGCGATCGATTCACCAATGAAGGAGCCGAACCATGAAGATCTACACGAAGACGGGCGATCAAGGCGAAACCGGTCTCTTTGGCGGTGCGCGGGTGTCCAAGGCCTCCCTCCGCGTCGAGGCATACGGGGAGGTCGACGAGCTCAACAGCGCTCTCGGCTGGGCACGGGTGTGTGTCTCGAACGCCGAGCTGGATGGAGTGCTGAATCAAGTCCAGAACGACTTGTTCGAAGTAGGCGCCGAGCTCGGTTCTACGGCCGAGCGCAAGAAGAAAGGTCCCATGCCCCTGATCGAAGAGCCGCAGGTGCAGGCCCTCGAGCGCGCGATCGACGAGTACGAGGAGGGGCCTCCACCGCTGACCTCGTTCGTGCTCCCCGGCGGCAGCGAGGGCGCCGCGCGGTTCCACATGGCGCGATGCATCTGTCGCCGTGCGGAGCGTTCGCTCGTCGAGCTTGCCGGTCAGGAAACGGTCCGGGGCGAGCTCTTTCGCTACCTCAACCGATTGAGTGACCTGCTGTTCGTGTTGGCGCGCCATGCCAATCACCAGGCCGGTGTCGAGGACATTCCCTGGGTGGGCCAGCCTAGTTAGGGCAGATCGTCTGGGTCGAGGGTGAAGCGCCGTTGCCCGACCCGCCCGTCGGCCTGGACCTGTCCCGGCAGCTCGAGTCCTTCCCGCATCTCTTCGAGAGCTTCGTAGAGAGCTGCCCGCTCATTTGCCAGTTGCTCGATGATGGCCGAGCCCCACCTTCGCTTCGCGCGGATCTTGATCGACGTCCAGGTCCGGTTGACCAGCTCGAGATAGACCAGCGCCAACGCGCCGCCCAACGCCCCGATGAGGAACGTCGTCACCCCCGCCGGCCAAGGCGCGCGGGGTACACCCGAGAAGGTGTTGTGAAGCTCGAGCTGTCCGAGCCCGACGAGAAGTGCAGCGATCAACCAGGAAAGAGGAAAGAGAACGAGGCCGGCGAGGAGCTTGATGGTCGCGGTGTCCTTGTATTGCTTCGATGCCGCAGCCGCGATCGGCCGAACCAAGAAATACGCCGGCGCATTGATCAGCGCTCCGAGGAGCAGGACGGGAGGAAAAACGAGGAACACGACCGCTGCCTGTACCGCGAGCAGAACTGGGATCCACTTGGATTCAATCGCAGGCGGCTTGTCGAGGTCGTCGTCGTCGAGCTTCACCTCTTCGAGCGCCCGGTCGTAGGCGGCCACACGATCGAGGAGCGCCCCGACTTCTTCAGGCGCGGTTTGCACGCGTACGTAATAGGCCTTCCACACGCGGGTCATGCCCAAGGACCGTTCCGCCATGTCCGGCGCTTTCAGGCTGACTCCAGAGCGCTTTGCGCGCTCGGCACGCATCAGCGAGCGAACGCGGTTCATCAGCTGATTGAGCTCCCAGCTTTCGGTTGCGTGCGTCACCTCTTTCAGCACGGGTTCCAAAACGCTGGTGAGCTCGCTGCTGCGCTCCAAGAAGGTAGCGTCATCGTCCTCGGCGATCGGGGTGAGAAGCTCGGGTGCGATCCATAACGGAGGGTGGAACTCCACCAGCGCATGCGAACGGAACGTGGTCTTATCGTCATAGTGGAGACCGACCGGAATGATCACCGGAGGAACGCCTTGCTCGGCACAGAGCTGCCGCGCTCGATAATAGAGACGGGCAGCGCCGGTCTTGAGCTCCTGCGGAAACGGGTCGTCATGACTGACGCCTTCGGGAAAGAGCGCCGCGAATCCACCGACGCAAACCGCACGTGCGAGCGCGTCGAGGCTCTTGCGGTTTGCCGAGCGCCGCGTCTCCTCATCGGCGTCTTTCAGATCGGAGGCGCGGTAGATCGGTACCGTCCCGAGTGCCTTCATCACGCGACCAACCACGGGCCACTTGAAGAGCCCGTGTCGGGCGCCGAAGAGAACGGTCCTCGGAAAGGTGCTGATGATCAGTGCCGGGTCGAGTAGACCGTTCGGGTGCCACGCGATCAGGATTCCGCCTCCGTCTTGGGGAATGTGCTCGACTCCGGCGACCTCGACGCGGCGGAAGAAGAGCCCAACCAGGAATCGCACCAGGCGCACCGCGTTCGTCGTCGTCGCTCGCACGATTCGATGATACGCGCTAGACCCCCGCTGGTCATGAAGCGCGCGGTAGCCGTATTGTGTTGGACTCTGCTCGTCGCGCAGATCTGGGGATGCAGCAAGAAGGCCGACGAGGCTGTGCTGAGTCCGAAGGAGGAGCCCGAACGCGTGGTCGAAGGCCCTCCCGCCTACGCGGGAACCTCCGTTTGTGCGGGCTGCCATGAAGCGCAGCACCAGAAGTGGCTCGGCTCGCATCACGACCTCGCGATGCAACGGGCGACGGAGGAGTCGGTACTCGGCGACTTCGACGATGCGAAGGCGCGCTACTATGACGAGACCAATCGTTTCATTCGCGACGGCGATGCATTCGTGATCGAAGCTCGCGGCGCAGACGGTGAGCGTGCCCGCTTCGAAGTGGTCTACACGTTTGGTGTCGAGCCACTTCAGCAATACTTGGTCGAAGTCGAGCCGGGCAGAATGCAGGCGTTTCCGTTTGCGTGGGATACGCGACCGAAGGAGAAGGGCGGGCAGCGCTGGTTTCATCTGCAGCCGGACGAGTACATCGAACCGGGCGACGCGCTTCACTGGACCGGGCCGAGCTACAACTGGAACCACGCCTGCGCCGACTGCCACTCCACGGCGCTGAAGAAGAACTACGACCGCGCAACGCGAACGTTTTCGACCGAGTACTTCGAGATCGACGTGGGCTGCGAGGCTTGTCATGGGCCTGGCTCCCGCCATGTGAAGTTGGCCGAGGCCGAGAAG
>Ga0209536_100006845_pt1 | contig 17359 bp, 17 predicted proteins | sample DeeMarSeWOR28_12_FD_187461 | JGI IMG/M metagenome (GOLD analysis project Ga0209536, IMG submission 187461) | Marine sediment microbial communities from White Oak River estuary, North Carolina - WOR-2-8_12 (SPAdes) (version 2) | ecosystem: Environmental > Aquatic > Marine > Intertidal zone >... | reverse complement strand
AACGAGTTGATTCAGTCATCCGCTCTGCGCTGGACTGGGATGTCATGGGTGGGGTCGCTCGTCGTGCCTGGGCAAGGAACGAAAACGCAATTGAGACTGCTATAGAATGGAACCAACGACTTGGGACTGCAGGACAGATAACAGTACCATATATCTCCAAGGAAGGTCTTGTGGAGGACTTGGTAGAGAAAGCACTAAGAGGAGGCTGAATGATGGACTCGGTTGTTTCAGTAGATGGTGAGAGCCTCACAATTGATGATGTTGTACAGGTAGCTCGCTTTGGAAAGGTGGTTGAACTTGCAGACTCTGCTATGGAACAGATAAAGAAGAGTCGAGAAGTCATTGAGAGTGCGGTCAAAGAGGGGCGCACTGTCTATGGTGTCAATACTGGGTTTGGAGACCTCTCCGATGTGTGTATCAGTTCAGAAGACCTAGCAAAGCTTCAGGTGAATCTGATACGCAGTCACAGTGCAGGTGTTGGAGATCCCTTCCCAGTTGAAGTAGTCCGGGGTATGATGCTCCTTCGTGCAAATGCTCTAGCAAAAGGATACTCTGGTGTCAGGCTAGATGTAATCTCTACTCTGGTTGAGCTGCTGAACAAGGGCGTGACACCTGTAGTACCACAACAGGGATCTGTGGGGTCTAGTGGTGATTTAGCACCTCTTGCTCACATGGCCCTTGTTATGATTGGAGAGGGCGAAGCATTCTACAAAGGAGACCGTATGGATGGGGCTAAAGCTCTGAAGAAAGCAGGGATTAGACCTCTAGAACTTCAAGCCAAAGAAGGTGTGGCACTCATCAATGGCACCCAACCCATGACCTCGGTTGGTGCACACACAGTCTATGATGCGCTCGACACTGTGAAGGATGCAATGATTGCCGCAGCTATGAGCCTCGAGGCGCTACGTGGAACTCGCGTTGCCTTTGACGAGAGAATCCATGCAATTCGTCCACATGAAGGTCAGACTGATGTAGCAGTGGCAATGAGGGTTCTTCTTCCCGATAGTGAGATCAATCAGTCCCATGCAGACTGTGGTGTAGTTCAAGACGCGTATTCCCTACGTTGTATTCCTCAGGTGATTGGAGCAACACTTGACACAATTAGATATGTGCAGAGTGTCATCGAGACCGAGCTTAACTCAGCAACAGACAACCCACTCGTATTCTCTGATGACAACACTGTTGTTTCAGGTGGCAATTTTCATGGCCAGCCTATTGCACTAGCAATGGATTTCTTGGGTATTGCTCTGGCTGAGCTAGCGAACATCTCCGAGAGAAGAATTAACCGCCTTGTGAATCCTCACTTGAGCGGACTCCCTGCATTTCTCACCAATGAGGGCGGTCTCGAGTCAGGAATGATGATTGCTCAGTACACCGCAGCCGCGCTGGTTTCAGAGAACAAGGGACTCGCCCATCCTGCAAGTGTTGATTCTATCCCAACTAGTGCAGACCAAGAGGATCATGTGAGCATGGGAACAATCGCCGCACGCAAAGCATCAAACATTCTTGGAAATGTCAAGAATGTGATTGCCATTGAATACATGTGTGCTGCCCAAGGGATTGACCTTCTCGCCCCACTTAAGGCATCAGAACCAATTGAAGCAACAAAAGCATCCCTCCGAAATGAAGTAAGCATGCTTGAGGATGATAGAGCACTGGCCCTTGATATAAACAAGATTCGAGCTCTCATGGATGAAGGAAAGATAGTTATTGCTGCTGAGAAAGTAACTGGTCCATTGTTGGATGTCTAGAATCAGGGTCCAAGCTTTGTATGAACAACCTGGCCATTAACAATCACAGTATGTACTAGATTGACCCCAAACCTCCAAGTTAGATACTCTGGATTGGGACAGTCTAAGACCAAGATGTCAGCGTTCTTACCAACCTCTAAACTGCCATGTGTATTCCCTCGCTCAAGTGCATGGGCCGCGTTGATTGTAACTGCTGACAGGGCCTCTCTGGGTTTCATTTTCATCTTGTAGCATGCCAGTGCGATTGTGAAGAACAACGACTCGTTTGCACAGTTTGGATTGAAATCAGAAGCCAATGCAACTGGGAGTCCCATCTCGATCATCTTGCGAGCGTTAGCATATGCCGAGTCAAGGCTGAATGCTGTAGCTGGAAGCAATGTGGCAATGGTCCCTGCTTTCAGCATGTCTTCCAGGCCATTGTCAGAGGACATCAACAGATGGTCTGCGGACACTGCACCCATCTCAGCAGCCAGACTTGCACCTCCTAGTTGCACAATCTCATCTGCATGGACCTTCAGCTTCATCCCATATTCCTTTGCTGCAAGAAGAACCCTCCGAGACTGGTCTATGTCAAACACACCTTCTTCACAGAACACGTCGCAGAACTCTGCTAGATTCTTCTCTCCTACAACTGGTATCATCTCATCAACAACGAGATCAACATACTCGTCTGTCTTTCCCTCATATTCAGGTGGGACTGCATGTGCTCCCATGAACGTCGAAACAAGATTGGTTGGAATCTTCTTGCGTAGGTTCTCAATCGATTGGAGCATCTTCACCTCATTCTCTACATCCAGTCCATATCCGCTCTTAGCCTCAATAGTTGTAGTGCCCATACTGAGCATTCCTTCAGCATAAGAGAAGGCATTACTCACTAGGTCTTCCATACTTGCGGCACGTGTGGACCTCAGTGTATTCAGGATTCCCCCACCAGACTCCAGAATCTCAAGATATGACTTCCCGGCCAGTTTCATTGCAAAATCGTTCTCTCTTGAACCTCCAAAGGTCAAGTGCGTGTGACTATCAATAAACCCAGGAACAGCAAGCATTCCTGGAAACTCAATACTCGGTAGACTTGGTTCTTCAGAAACCTGTGAGATGACCTCCTTCGTAGGCCCCACTGCAAGTATCTTGCCATCCTTAATGGCAATAGCCCCATCCTCAATGACGGAAACCTCATTCATCTCCTCTCCTATCTTTGGATTCTCACTATGTCCTTCAAGAGTTGCAACTTGTCCAATATTTGTAAGGAGTATGTCAGGTTTCATGGTAGTGACAGATGAAGCCTCTCTGATTTAGGTTGTGCTCATTATATCATACGGATTAATTAGGAAGAGACACCCGATTCTCACAAGGGTTTGCAGAGGCTATGAGATGCATTATCTGATTCTGAACTGGAGCGATGTGTACAACCTCACTCTACAACTATCTGAGAGGATAGTGGAAAGTGGCTTTAAACCAGACATAATCGTTGGAATTGCGCGAGGGGGATGGATTCCTGCACGAATACTCTCTGATGTTCTATACATGGACTCCCTGCAGAACATCCGAATTGAGTACTATACCGACGTTGGCACTAAAGGCAAGGAGCCCAAAGTGACTCAACCTCTGACTGGATCAATGAAGGACAAGAACGTACTCCTCATAGATGAGGTTGCGGACACTGGTGACACATTACATCACGCTATAGAGCACATCAAGAGTCTAGGAGTAGCCAAAGTCTGTTCTGCAGTTCTTCACTACAAACCCTCATCGAAGGTTGTCCCTGACTTCTATATGGTCGAAACGACAAGCTGGACTGTATATCCTTGGGAGCATCGTGCATCCATCATCTCCATGATCAAAGCTTTTCGTGAGGAGGATGAGTCTCTCACCATGAAGCAGCTTCGTAATCGACTTGTATTCGAGGTTGGTTTTGAGCCAACTGTTGCTGATTACTTCATCAAACGTCTATGATGGGAGGAGTTTCTTTGCGAATCGAGATGTTGGAATCCAATGAAACGACCATTGCTGTTGGCCTCTCAGAAATCCATAATTCGAACAAGCTCAATCAGGATGCACTTCTTGACCTGGCAAAATCGCTGTCACGTCCAGGGCTGACCATCCAGCTCATGAATGCCCTCCTTATCACTGACGAGGCTCATCTCCTCTCGGCAGCACAAAATGCATTCAATGCTCAAGAAGGGGACTATATGCTCTCTCGAAGTCTGGATGTGGAAGTCATAGTCTATGCATCTACACAGAGGCAGATCGGCCGGGCGTTAGAAGATCTGGGAGTGTTCGATGGTATTGAACGTGTTGCAGTAGTCGTCATTGAGAAAGACAAGGGAACTGTCGAGAGGACTCTCAAAGAACTAGTTCAAAGAATAGGAGATGAAGCAACCCGCCCTTTCACTGCAACAGAGGACAGGTTTGATAGGATTCTGGAGTATTTCCAGATTGATATGACAGAGGTCAGAACATTCACAGAATCAGAAGATATTGTTGAGCTTCAGAATGCACTCTCAAGATGTGTTGTGAGTAGGGTCTCTCTTGTGGCGATTGATAATTAGTACATGTCATCACGCATTGTCATTATTGAGAGGATGTCATCCTCACTGGACAAGACCGAAAGCCCTGTCCAGTCTCCAACAACTTCTACTAGCACAGTCTTATCCGGAGCATCGAGATTCACCTTTCTTGGAATCTCAGCTGCAACCGCGGTCACAATCTCCATATTTTCTAGGTCTGTATGCCTTCGTCGTACCGTGACCCTGAAGCTATCGTCCTCACCTATCTTGGAGAGGAGTCTTTTCGTTGCTTCAACTATGTCTTCTATGTTCGAGTCGACACATTCCTCAAGGGGAGTGAATCGGATGGCGAATCTGAACTGATAGGCATTTTCCAAGGCAAACTCTCGAAGCCTGCTTACCACATCGAACGGGTCGAGAGACGTCTTACATGCAAGTAGTCCAGAGATGTGTGTGTGAGCAACCCTGAGTTCGGAATCTCCCAAGAGGTCGCCAATAAAATAGAGAATCTCTGATTTCGCGGCTCTTTCACGGTCTCGTGGGCTTGCAACAAGCATATTGTAGTCTCGCAGTCCCCTTCGCCTCACATGTCGGCATCGATAATCCGGCTTGTCCAGAACCTCATTGCTTCGGAGTCGCCCTTTAACATTCTTGAGATTTCGTCGACAGTCCATTGCCCTTCTCTGTAGATCTTGATGTTCAGTGTGTCACTATCATCTTCACACTCTTGCACACCGATGATGGTCGAATTGTGGCGAAGGGCAGAAACACCCGCGTCGATGTAGAGATCCACCTCATCTCCAAGTTGTTCCATTGCAACTGATAGATCAAATGGACTTGGTCCACCACTTCGATTAGCACTTGTACCTGTGATTGGACCGTCAACTCTTCTGGCAATCCCTCTTGGCACAGGATGATCAGGCACTCTGATAGCGACCGATCCGCGACCTGCCGTGATGTGACTTGGAACCTCTGGTTTTGGACTGACGATGAGTGTCAAGGACCCTGGCCAAAATGTTCTCACTAGGATCCTCTCCAGGTCACAGAAATCATGATATGACTCACACTGTGTTGTATCTGCGAAAAGCAGTGGTACTCCCACTCTACGGTCCCGTCTCTTGATTGCTAGAAGCCTATCAAGTGCATCAGGGTCTCTTGGGTCACAACCCAGTCCATAACTAGTGTCTGTAGGATATACTATGACGCCTCCAGACAAGACGACTTCTGCTGCCCGGTCGAGGACATTTTCCACATTTTTGTCATCAACTGTCATGATTTCGGCTGTCAATTGATTTCCCAATATTATCCCTGCAAACATACATATGTCCCTTGCGTTCGAAGAGTATTCCAGAGGAGGAATTCACATCCACGGAGTGATTCTTGCAGCTGGTCTGGGCGAGAGAATGCGGCCTTTGACAGAGGACATTCCCAAAGCACTTCTGAAGGTGGGTGGCAAAACTCTGGTGGACTGGACAATCGAAAGACTCACCGAAGTAGGGATCGATAAGATTGTCGTCGCCGTTGGTTGGAAAGGGCATCAACTCGAGGACCATCTTTCATCTAAACAAGGGGTCACAGTTATTCAAGTGCCAGAATTCGAAATTGGTCCACTTCAGACACTCGTGACTGCAATAGAATCCTTCAATGATGACTTTCTTCTGACTCCGGTTGACATTATTTCAGAACCAGGTGTTCTATCAAGAATGGTTGCTCAATACAAGGAACAGTCTGGTTCCAAGATCATGATGCTTGCTGTTGATAGAGGATCCTCCAAAGGCACACCTGTTTCACTCAAAAAAGATCGAATAACAGGACTCGGAGATGGGACCATAGATGCTGACACCATGGGTCGGAGCGCGATGTTGTTTATGGGGAACTCGTCAATCTCAGCTGAGTGCAAACTGGCTCTTGATGAAGGAGAAACAAGGTTTGCCAGAGTCCTGGATAGATGGGTACACGAAGGTCAAAGGCTTATACCATACTGGGTTGAAGATTCGAGTCTTGATTTAGACACCCTCTCTGATCTTCTCAAAGCTGACAGTCTGATATTGGAGAGAGGAGCAATCTCGGAAGTAGATCACATCTATGTGCCTTCTGGCGATACCATTGAAGTTGGAGATTCCCTTCCATTACGATCGAACATCACATTTCACAAAGGAACACAGATTATTGGACCTGTTCTGATATCTCCAGGTTGCGTCATTGGCGAAGGATGTAGAATCGGACCAAGTGTATCTCTAGACTCATATAGTAGAGTCATGGATTACTGTGTTCTCTCAGAATCGATTGTCTTAGGAGAATCGACGATACAAGCCCAGAGCAATATACGAAGGACAATAGTGTACAACTCAAAGCAATACTGTGTGGATTGATACGTGATGCCGAGTAGGTTCAGAGTCAGACGGATCTTTAAGGGACTAGTGGTGGCAGTAGCAAAGCCCTTGGCGCGTAGAGGTATTCATCCCAACACAATCACTTACTTCAGTCTTCTATTAGCTTTCTTGGCAGCGATTGTACTCAATGTGACTGGATCTGCACTCCTCTTTGGCGTGATTGTTTTCTTCTCTGGTCTGTTTGATGGTGTTGATGGGGCTGTTGCAAGAGAAAGAGATGTATCTTCAGACTTAGGTAGCTTCACTGATTCTGTGATTGACAAGGTCTCTGAGATACTCATCCTAGGCTCAATGGCAGTCAAATATTATGGAGAAGCAATCTTTGGTCTGCCAGTCCCCCTTTTGGTCATAGCGGCAATCACAGGTTGGTTGTTGACAAGCTACACTCGAGCACGCGCAGCAGGTTTGGGAGTCACCGATATTGATATCGGTCTAGGTGGTCGTTCTGAGAGGCTGTTCATCCTGGTCATTTTTTCAGTCATTGACATGTTACTATGGGGGCTTGTCGTGGTTGCTCTCATTGGTCTGCTGACAGCTGGTTATCGGTTCCATCACTACAGCTCTCAGCTGAACACTAGCCAAACGGAATGATTTAAGAGTCAAAGCAATCAGGCCGCCTACGAGTCACTGGATGGAGTCAAGAACACATGGCTAAGTTCCGAGCAGATCACTATCTCATTGCAGAGTTCGACGACATGTCTGACACAAAGAAGATTGGAGACAAAGTGCTAACAGCACTGAAGGAATTGCCTGAGTTGAAAGACCTGGCTATTGTATCTAAACGAATGGAAGGCAAATCCTGGTCTGAGATTCTCGGAAGAATAGATGTTCCAGCCGGATCCAAGGCTTTCTGGGCCATGATCAAGAAGGACTTTACAGAGAGAGAACCCTATCATCTCTTCATCAGATTCGACATGAATGCCGAGGGTGAAACCATTGATGAGGCTAGGTCAAATGTCAAAAGCTGGGTCGAAGGGAATGTTGTTCCCAAAATTGAAGCGAACACTAGCGTGAAGACAATCAAGGTCCTGCAACCAAACGAAGTTTTCATGCCCAAACTAGTGTAGGACTATTCAACCTCTTGCACTCTTATGAGGTACAGATCAGTACCTACAGTCTGAACGATCTCATACTTTGCGTCACCCACAATATCTCCGAGACTGATGTGTGACTCCACTGACTTCTTCTTTGTCTTGAGAGATGTGTCCTCTACGATACGATTTCCAACAAAACTGAGGACAGTAATGGTTGAGTTGGCATGACTGGCAATTATCTGTCCATTCCCATTATCCCAAAACTTACCAATCCTTATGGAGGTGACATGCTTGGGAGCCTTGACCGAGTCGAATCTCTCCATTGTCCCCTTGACTATTCCAAAGAGAGTCAGCTTTCTCTCATCTGAAACAGTGAGGACCTCACTATTTCCATCATGAGTCATATCACCAGAGGCTACTAGTGTGACTTCTCCACCCACACTGATCTTTGCTCTCTCGTGCAATCTATCGTCTGCATATTGGTAGACGAAGAGATGCCCCGAATCATCACCGAACACGAACCGACTGTAGGGGAGACCCTTACTCATCAGAGGCTGCATCGAGAAAATCGGGCGCTCTAAGACTTTGTGAGCTAGTTTGTCCAGAGCGATGTCATACCACCCATAGCATCTAAGGTTGCCATCTGATGTGGCTACTACGACCTCTGCTCTATCATCTGATAGAACATTCAACACTCCAACTGCGGTAGGTAGACTTCCCAAGGGAGTTATGGCCTGCACATCTAACTTATCATCCATGTATGAGATGACCCTGAGGTTGTTGTCGATCCCGCCAACCACGAAATCTGGTACTCCATTGCCGATTACATCACCAATCCCAATTGCTGCAAGTGGAGGAAGATTGCTCACCAGACCTATCTGTTGCAACTCAGTCTTCTCTTCGATGTAGTCATAGATTCTGATGTCCCCATTCTGTGTGGAAACAACAGGATTGGCCTTTCCATCGTTAGTCATATCCACTAGGTTGACAGAAGTAATGACCTCTTTGAAGGGAACCTTTGCAAAAACTTCAAGCTTGGTCATGTCTTAGGTCCTCTCAGGTGATGGACTCCTGACCGTGAGGGGGGAATCTCTGCTAATTAAAACTTGTTCCATCAGAATACTAATCACTGTTGATGATTGAACACTGATGAGCTTAAGTCGTAGTTTGTTGAACGAGTTGGTGCGATGAAAGGTGTGAAGAAATCCCCGTCATTGAGTGAGGATGAATGGACAGCAAGTCCCGAAACAGTTACAGAAGAACTCAGGTCTTACATCGGAGAGTTTGGATCATTCACACCAGAGCGATTTACACAGATCAAGTTCCATCTGCTACGAGGGTCAGGACTGATAAAATCAACACGTGACGAACTCTGTCGCCTCTCAATCCATCAATCATTGTGTCCAAAGTGTGACTTCCTGTACGTAGCTAAGAGATGCTTGCTTTGGTCACGATTATTCAAGATCATCAAGTGGGAAACTGTGCGTCGAGCACCACCATGCATCAGACTCGCTTTTGCCAAGAAGAGCATAAAGACAGTTGCTACATATCTGTCCAAGACAAACCTCATTGACGCTCCTTTTTACAGAGCCATCGGATCCACATCTTGCAATAGGATGAGGGGTTGGGACTACTGTAATCCTAACGAGTACTGTAATGCGATGGAAACAGGAAACACACTCGAGTATAATGCAGCAAGAGAGCGAGTCAAGAAGTCTCGAAATCTGACCTAGTTCATCGTCATGTCTTAAATACAGGCTACTTTCTTCCTAGCATGGGACTGATGAGCTTGACCGACGACCTCGATGCTGAAACTATCAGATTGATTCGCCTTACAGGATTTAGAGAATCCGAGATTGCCGCTGCCCAACAATCCAAGGGTGAAACTTTGCAGAAGATTGAGAAGAAGATTGAGAAACACAATCGAATGATATCAATCGGTGAGAAGCATACTCGACAGAAGGCAGTCCAAGATCCGGTCCATGGTGCAATCCTCTTCCAGCCTTGGGAGCTTGATGTCATCTCCACATGGGAGATGCTCAGACTCCGATATGTTCGACAACTGGGCCCTGCTCATCTTGTCTATCCAGGAGCCACTCACACACGGTTTGAGCATTGCCTGGGAACGAACTTCCTGGCTCAGAAGTCAATCCGAGTCGTGAACTATTGCGATGACCTTGACGAAGCCTGCTTTGCTCCACTCTCACAACTTCTTGATGAATATCATCAGAAACTGCTTAGAGCCGGAGCTCTTCTTCATGATGTCGGACATCCTCCCACATCGCACACCATTGAATTCGCCCTCCATGCATGGGCTGGACTGGACCATCTAGACCTTGGTACATTCCTGATTCTCAATAGCAGCCTCAACGACACACTCTCTCAGAATGACATTGATCCAAAAGATGTCGTTAGTATACTCAAAAGACAGTCAGAAGGCCCCATCAAGAACCTGCTCTCAGAGTTTCTTGATCATCCATTGGATATTGACAAGACTGACTACCTGATTCGTGATGCCCATTTTAGTGGTGTTCAGCTTGGGATATTTCCTGCAGAGAGGGTCTTACTCACCAACCGCGTGGTGAAGAATGAAGAAGGACAGTATGTCCGGGCTTTCATGTTGAAAGCGATACATTCTCTGGAAGCTCTGATTATCAGCCGAAATTGGATGTTCAGTGACCTCTACTTACACCATGCAGTCAAGCTAGCTGAGGCTGTGATCTCCAAAGCCACATACTTCAGGATGCGTGAAGAAGCGCTCTCAAGGAATGAATGTGTTGGGTTATTCACAAGAATGACCGATGGAGACCTTTTCAGGTGGCTAGAGAACTCTGAGATTGAATTTGTGCGGGACTATGCAGCCCGAATCCGTTATCGGAAACTGTTCAAAGTCGTTCTATCAAGACAACTCACCTCGTTCAATGAGGACATCGAGAAGAAGTTTCGTGAGTGTTCTAAGGACATCAACAAGTTGCTTGCTATTGAAGAAGAACTATCAGATGAACCTGGCAGTGTGATTGTTGATGTTGTCATTCCATCCTTCGGAAAGAAGAAACTGGCAAAGATACCTCTCCTAGTTGGAGGAGATGATGGATTCGATCTCATTGAACTGGCTGATACCGAAGAGGGCAGGCCATTGATGAAACTTCTGTATCAGCAGACTGACACAATCCCTTCTGTCAGAGTCTACTCTGATGCAAAGATCGCCAGTGAGGTTCGTCGACGGTTCGACAAGGAGTTCCCGGTGATTACTGGGCTCAAACACAGGGAAGACCAGTACGATCTCACCGAGTATTGATGAGATGAGTGACCTGCTTATGGATCATCTTGTACTCGTGTTCTATGTAGATGATTCCATAGATGGCCTCTAGTAATGTCCCTTTGTCGTGATCCATCTCTGACTTACTTGGGGTCTCAGGATCAAAGTGAATTCGATAATCATACAGTTTCCACTTATCACACAACTTCGCCATGTGATTGTTACTCACTATCTTTGCCTTCTTCTGAGTTATCTTCCCAGCATCACCCAGGTGAGGTTCCCAGAGATGCTGCAGGACAGCAGAAGATATCACTGCATCTCCAACTAGTGCAATGACCTTGGCCATCTCACTGAGGTTGATCATCTCCGCAAACCCTTCCACCCCCAATGGATCATCAGCACTCCCCCGATATTGGGTCTTCAACTCGAGAAATAGGTTCTTGGTGCTTGGTTGGAACATGGCAACCTGGAAAAGTTCCTTGTTCCGAAACTCTATCTTCAGAATCTTCTCTAACTTTGGAACGAGTTTCTTCTCAATGCGTTCCAGACACTCCTGAATATACTTGATGTCCTGTTGCCACCGTTCTAGCTTGCTCAAAAGTCGTGTGTTGTTTGTTGCAGTGTTGATTCGAGTTTGTTGAACGATCTCAGCCAGAGTTTCCATACGACTCATGACCTTGATAGGTTTCCATGAAAGAGTGAGATCCGAATCATCGCCCATTCTATCACAACCATCAGTAGTAACTGACCTCAGCATTACTGACGTCATAGTTTGATACATGAAACGCAGTAATTGAGTATTCGGTCGCCAACTTCGCCATAGCAAGTGCCACCAGAGGTGGTCCCAGTGTCAGGTCGACGACAAAATCGTGGTCTGACAAGTGCTTCAATAGTGTGTCCTCAATGAAGTCACATGTTCCCTGTAAATCTCCATATTCCATTGACTCGCCAGTCCCGGTCACACTGTCAGGCACCTCTATCCATTCTGTTGTCCACACTCGAAACGCGTCATCCGGGATGAACCTGTCCAGAATACGTGACACTCCTCGGGTCCAGTGTACTGCCTCTACAAACACAAGGAGTCTCTTTGGATTGAAATGCGGATTGTTCGCCAACCACTGCACAAAAGGCCGCTGTTCCTCAGGGTTACTCAACGAAGTAACATACATTAACGGTTTTGATATTTCTAGAGCCCTGCGAACCGGGAGTACTGCCCGGGGAACTAGTTCGAAGAGGCGGTATTGAGACTGTTTCCAACTGATGATGATTCCAAGTTCCTCCAATCGTTTCGTGTTGTGATAGAGCTTGGGACTTGTCACATTGACTTTGGCTATCTCTCGTTTGCTTGCTCCATCCCTCACCATCTGAGCTTTGATGTCAGTCGCAATCTTCTCCCTCAGCTCTGCGCCTGTCTTCAGTCCGCCTTCGAGGTGGTCAAGGATTGTCCTCCTGGCTCTTACCGTTTCGATCTCCTCACGAACTACCTCTTCAATAGACCTTCCGAGCATCTCTTGACACAATCCGCGGATGTATTAGCTAGTAATATCGAGTATTAACCTTTTATACTTATTGAAGGTATTGCTGTGAAAACCGCAAAAAATGGACCAAAAACACAGCATCATATACATAAATCAAATACTTTTCGAAAAAGTTTGAGTTTAACGGACGTACCCTTAAATAGAATCGGCAGCAACAAAATGATAGAACAAGGTCTCAAGGACTTTGAACTACACAAACGAGGACCGATAAAAAATGGCTGAAGACGAGTTTCTTGGCGCAAAGCCGATTGTCATCGACAACGGCACTGGTTTGAGCAAGAACGGTTACGCCGGCGAAGATCAGCCACGCAGCGTTTGGCCCACACTGATTGGTTACCCACGTTACGAGTCAATCATGACTGACGTGGATCACTATACACGTGACTACTACATTGGTGAAGAGGCAATCAACCTCCGTGGTGTACTCCGCCTGGTCTATCCGATCTCTCACGGAATGGTTGAAGACTGGGATGCAATTGAGAAGATCTGGAGCTACACCTTCTACAACGACTTGAAGGTGGATCCTAGTGAGAATCCAGTTCTCCTCACAGAAGCACCATTCAACCCAAGAGAGAACAGAGAACGCATGGCATCTGTCATGTTCGACAACTTCGGTGTACCAGCAGTGTACGTTGCCACACAGGCAGTACTCTCACTGTACGCATCCGGAAGGACCACTGGTCTGGTCATTGACTCAGGCGATGGTGTCACCCACATAGTACCAATCTATGAGGGCTTTTCAATCAACCACGCTATCCGAAGAATTGACCTTGCTGGTAGGGACATCACCGAGTATCTGCGCAGACTGCTAAGGCAGGCTGGCTACTCATTCGTGAGTGGTGCAGAGAAGGAGATTGTCAGAGACATCAAGGAGAAGCTATGTTACGTTGCTCTTGATCCCGAGAGGGAAAGGACAGTTGCCGACAAGGCAGGTGTTGACAAGCCCTACATGCTCCCAGACGGGGAAGTTATCACTGTCGGAGCAGAGAGGTTCCAGGCACCCGAACTGTTCTTCAATCCAAGCGGCATTGGTCTAGATACCTTACCACTCGACGACCACATTGTCGAGTCAATCAAGGCCTGTGACGTCGACCTGAGGCGTGACCTATACGCCAACATCGTACTCTCAGGCGGTTCAACCATGTTCCCAGGACTCAAGGAGAGGCTCCACAAGGAGATCACCGAGCTAGTCCCAGAGAACATCGAGGTCCGAATCATTGCTCCTCCAGAGAGGCAGTACTCTGTCTGGATCGGTGGAAGCATTCTCGGCTCACTGAAGACCTTCCAGAAGATGTGGGTTTCCAAGAAGGAGTTCGAGGAAGTAGGACCTGAAGTGATACACCGCTGTATCTAGTACACAACCTAGTTTCCGAAGGCGGGCTGCAAGGCCCCCTTCGACTCTCTTTGTTTTTCAAACACTACGGTGACCAGTAATAGAACTGCTTATTGTACACATCCTCGAATCCATATTTCCTATACAGTTTTTGGGCTGGATGATTGGTTACAGTCGTGTCAAGAGCTGCAGCTGTTGAACCAGAGTCTTTCAGATTCTGTAGAACTTGAACAAGCAAATAACTCCCTAGTCCTTTCCCTCTGGCTTTTGGTACAAGTCCAACTGGACCAATATCTGGTTCACCATCATCTCCAATACGTGTGATGACAAACCCAATGATTTCCCCCTCTCTCTCAAGAATCAATGATGCATCATCAATAGATGCCTTAGACTTGTCAAAGAAATACTGCAGAGTCACCATTTGTTCATCATGACTCATTGAGAGGAAGAGACCCTCCTTACTGTTCTTTAGAGTTCGAAATCCTGGGCCTTCTAACACCTCATAAGGCACCTCTGAGAACTTCCTGACGGTGTACCCTGTGGGGAGGTCTTTCTGAGGTAGTTCAACTCTCCTTAGGTCTGACTTCATGTGAATCTCCTCTGCGGCAAACTGGAATCCACATTTGTTGTACAGTTCGACAATATTCTTGGAGTGTTCTCTGTGAGCCTCCGAAGGAAACACGAGTTCAATCTCCAGTCTAGTGTGATCTCTTTGTACGGTTTCTCTCTTGGCTGCTTCAATCAGCGCCAAGGCAACCTCTTCAGAACCAGGCTCTACAACAGGATAGAATCCGCTGATGAAAGACATGAGTGGAAACTGAATGTAATAGTAGAGCCACCCAACAATCCTACCGTTTTCGTGTGCTGTCAAGATTCGAAATCCATCATTGGCTGATAGACCCTCGATGCTCTTTGCAACATCATTCACACTCTTGTCTACTTCAACAGGAGTCCCCTTTCTGGTTTCTATGTTTAGGACTGCCAGTTTCCTACAGTCCTCCGGACTGGGCCTGTCAAATCGTATCTCGACCATTGTATTTCACAGATCCTTGAGGATTTTCAATAGATACTGTTTCTAAATCCAATCGTGATTTTTTGACGATTGGTCATTCTATAAGTCCATTACGCACTGCGTAAGAACTCTGAATCGAAAAGACCAATCGTCTAGATTCACTGTTCTGAAATGTTCAGATTGCCTGCTGACCCTGACATATGACTTCCAGCAACCAGAGCCCATGCGATGAGTGGATAGATTGCCCAACGCTCCAGCGATCCTTTTGCCATTCCGAGGAATGTCACCGTCGACCCTGTAGGAAAGCCCAGATACGGGAAGAACAGGATTGCAGATCCGAGCGCCATCGCTCCCAGGACCACTGAAACATACCCCATAGGTTTCTTCTGGATCCGATATGATGCAATCGCTGACAAGCAACCAAAGAAGATAGCTATCAGTGTGGCAATGCTGTGCATTGGCTGAAGATATCCTGGAAAAATCCCAAGCCCCATCGCTCCGACTCCCGTCATAGCAAGGAGAAACGGAATTGTCCTACCTGTTTCATCTCTGTAGAGGAAGTATGCTGCTGCTGTCAAAAGTATTCCCATCAGAAATATTGAAGCATTGTACAAAAGTGCGGTTGGTCCAATGCCAAGTTCGCTGACATAGTCGATTCGACTACTATACCCGGGATACCATGCTTCTGCAGCCAGTAAACCAATGAACCACTGAAGGCCGCCTAGGAAGAGTAGGTATCCACTCAATTCTCGATTTTCAAACTTCAAGATTAGTAATCTCCTGATTAAATCATTGATACTGGGAGTACTCTGAATGAATATAAGACCTGGACAATCTTTGAACTACATCGTGGTCTGTGACACAAACTCTCTTGCTATTGACGCAAGTTTGAAAAAACATGAATTCGATAGCGGGTGAAGACACCCACTATCGAAATCGAGTGATGCAATATTACTTCTTTCGAATCCAGAGCACAGCAACAACTACTACAACACCTGCAACAGATACACCACCAAGAATGAGTAGTGGATCGATTGCACCTCCTGTAGGTGGTGGTGTCGTGGCACCTGTACCGATGAATGTATACTGCACATGGCTCCATACATCATCTGCGTTCTTTGCATAGATGTCTAGAGTATGTTCTCCATTCTCATTGGGAATCCCTGTCAGTTCTGTCTGATTTACACCACCATCCCACGAGAAGTATTTCTCTGCAGGCACCTCACTGAAGAAAATCACAGGCATCGTACCGACCGGCTTTGTAGCACCTGTCGGTATAATTCGGTGCTCAATCTCAATTGGTCCATCATATGGTATCTGGTAGTTGTGACCTACAGTTCCATCTGGCTTTATTGCTGTGATGTTGATGTGACCACTACTGACGTTGGTTCTCACATAGTGATAGAATCCTCCTCCCCATGTTGGATGGTCATAGATTGGAGCTCCACCTCCACCAGCAATGATTTGGGTGATTCCATTTAATGTGAGTCTGTTGAAATTATGGTCGTGCCCGGTGATTATCAATGAGACATTCTGTTCTTCGTAGAGAGTCTGAAGTGCATCTCTATCAGCTGCTGGAATGTCTTTCCACGAATCGTCGATGTGTGCAACTGGAACCAAGGGACGATGCTGAACGACGAACTTCATCTTTCTATTTGTGGATGCCAAGTCATTCTCAAGCCAAGCTAACTGATCGCCGACTATTCTTCCTTCATAACCTGGCTCTTCAGTGGTTAGGCATGCAAAATGCACTCCTGCGTAGTCGAATGAGTAGTTGAGTGACGGCTCTCCGTATTGCACGAATGCATCAAGGAAGTATTCTGGTTTCAGTGAACCAGTTTTTATTCCAGAGTCATGATTTCCTATCACGCCGTAGATTGGAGCATAATGACCAATACCATCACTGATGTTAGTATAATACTCCCACATCAATAGATTCTCTTCATGATTATCCTCTACTTCCATGACATAATCGCCAGTGTGGATGACGATATGGGGTTCTTCTGCGACAATCATCTGAGCAAGCTGGGAAAACACTTCAGGCTGCTCCAAAGTTGTCCCTGGTCGATTATCCCCAATGATAATCATCTTGAATTCATCGCCGTCTGCTGGAGCCGTAAGGAAGTGATAGACTGGACTCAAAGTGCCATTTGAAATCGCTCGATAGTAATACTTGGAATCTATAGCAAGTCCTGACAGAGTGACAAGGTGGTCAGTATCAAGCGAACTGTTGGATACACTCTCAGACAATGACATATCGAGACCGTATCTGACTGTGGCATTTGTCAGATCATCTGTCCGCCAGAATATGACCGCTGACTCATTCGTGACCATATTGACCGTGGGACCTCTATCAAATGGAGTAACACCATTTGATAGGACACTTACCTCCATCGGAGTAATCTCAGTAGTCGGAGCACTCATGAAGAGTGCAGGAATGGGACTAACGAGAATAATCAAGAGAAATAGACCATACTTGTTTCTTCGCAAGGGAATCACTGAGATACTATCTGTAAACATGCTCTTAAG
>Ga0209536_100006843_pt1 | contig 17360 bp, 15 predicted proteins | sample DeeMarSeWOR28_12_FD_187461 | JGI IMG/M metagenome (GOLD analysis project Ga0209536, IMG submission 187461) | Marine sediment microbial communities from White Oak River estuary, North Carolina - WOR-2-8_12 (SPAdes) (version 2) | ecosystem: Environmental > Aquatic > Marine > Intertidal zone >... | reverse complement strand
CACCGTTCACGGTATTCAACCGCATCATCAGTGAATTCTGCAATCGCCAGGCTGTCCGCCCATTTACGCCATTCGGTTCCGAACCAGGGATCTTCCGTTTCAGTGCTGCGCTGGAAAAAACTGCCTTTGATATCGAGGAAGGATGTTCCGCTGAATACATAGGTCAGTTTACCGGACAACAGCAAATGATCGGTATTGGTGACCAGCTGGCGGCTGTTAAAAATATTGGTCATCGGTGCATTGCTGTTACGGTCCATCGAAGTTGTGAAAACACCACTTAAACGGAACTGGATCGGCTTGAAATCGAACAGCAAGGTACCGTTCACAGAGTACTGGTTTTGGACATTGCGCGGGGTATATCCCGGGAGATAGCTCAAACTAACTGTATCCGGATGTCCTGCGGTCACATCGGGATTGCGGGGTTCGACATCAACCAGGTTTTCAAAGGCGAATCCATCGCTGAACCGTTTAGCGTTATCACCGATATACCAGCTTTCACCGGCCAGGAAGAAGCGGATGTTGTTCATCATGATCGGACCACTGACCGTCCCTGAAATTATGCTTTCGCCATAGGAATAGGTATCGAGAAATCTCTTGCCGTTATCGACAAAATTATCGGTTTGGGCATCAATCGAAAAATGGTAGTCACTGGTACCGGTTTTGAGCTCGGATCTTACGATACCGGAGTTCGCACCACCAAATTCAGCGGTATAGCCGCCGGCAAGAACCTGCAACTCCTCCACAGCGTCCTGAATGATATGTACGGCACGCTGGTTGGATACCGGGTTGACGATCGAAGCACCATCCAGATAGTAGCCGGTCTCCTCGTTACGCCCGCCACGGATGTGGACATTGCCATCCTGTACGACAACACTGGCCTGCAGGTTGAGAATGTTATTGGTACCCCTTACCGGGATCGATTCGATCTGCTCGGCAGTCACCAGTGAATAACTTTGCGTAATGTTCTTTTCCACCAGCGGGCGGGTACCGGTAATTACGATAACTTCATCAAGTTCCAAAGGGGTTTCCTTCAACTGGAAATTAACGTCAGTCGTGATATTTGCCGACACACGAACTTCTTCGACGGCGACCTCCTGAAAGCCGATGAAACTGGCACGAACCGTATAGACACCAACCGGAACGTTCAGAATAACATAATATCCGTCAAAGTCCGTATTCGCTCCCAAAAAGGTGTTGTCAACAGTGATATTTACACCGGGGAGCGGTTCACCTGTTGCCTCATCAGAAATCTGGCCGACAATTTTGCCGGTAGATTGCGCAAACAGGGCGAAAGGCAGTATACTCACGATAACACTTATGAGTAATAACTTTTTGAACATTAGAATTCCTCCTACTCAGTTTTTTTTAATCAGGAATAAATGAAAAAAACTATGATATGAGCTAAGTCATGTGGGTCCTCCTTATATTTTTATTGGTTTCGTTGGGCATAAGTTAGGTGCGCTAATTATACCTACAAAAATGATACCAGGTTTTTTAAATCATTAATAACTGATTGATTATACACAACTTATGGAATATTTATATCTGGTGACACGGTATAGTTTTTCCCTGCTTATAGGAAAATTATTGCCTATCTGTGCAACTTTTTACTCAATCTGTCGTATTAAAAAGGTTTTGGAAAATTAACAGGTCGGTCTTCCCCAAACTCGACCAAGCCCCTTGATATCTTCTTTCCTGTAAATATACATCCCCAACTTATTTACCAAAAAGGAAGGTTTCGTCGACGGAAAATATAGGTAAACTTGACAGAATATGCAAAGATTTTTTCCGGGGAAACCATTTCAGACGGGAAGATCGTAGATGAAAGAATAAAGACGAAAGACTAAAGATTAAAAAAATAATTGGGTAACGAATAATATCATGTTTATAATCGACTTAAACGTTGAGCTCTAAGGAAAGATAGATCCAAAGGGATATTGCATGATATGTCATAACAAGATTACTATCGGCCCTCACTATTTTTTACCGATTTATTAAACTGATTTTTTCAATAAATATCCAAAGCTTAGTGATTGCCCGGCACATTTTATACCAAAGAGTGTACCATGTCTCCTCACTTATACTTTAATAAAATAATTATTTAATCTTTAATCTTTGATCTTTAATCTTTTTTTCATCGCCACTCTCGACCGATGTGTCCCTTTGTCCCGCCAATGTCCCACCTATGCCCCCAACACTGTCAGTGCAAAGACCTTTGCATCACCGGCGAGATTATCTATCCGGCAGTATTCATTTGGTTGATGCGCCATATCATCTATTTTTGACCAGACCACAGCGGGATATCCTCTTTTGCGCAACAATGCCGCAACGGTTCCGCCACCGATCCCCTGGGGCCTTGGCTCAATTTCATAAACCGTGCGGATAGCCTGGCTGAGCAAACCGATAACGGGAGCCTGCAAATCCGTCGCAGGTGCGGCCTGCTCTTTCTGCTCGGCAGAAAGTTCAATGACCACTTTGAATTTTTCCTGCACCTCATCACACACTATCCGTACAAAAGCCATCACCTCTTCCGTTGAGTATTCCGGTAAAATCCGGCAATCGAGATAAAAAATATCTTCACCGGGAATCGTATTGATATTGGGGACATTGGCCTCTTTCTTAGTCGGTTCAAAGGTCGATATCGGCGGATCGAACAGCGCATTCTTCTTAGAAAATTTTTGATGCAGCCGATCCAGTTCGACCACCAGCTGTGCAGCTGCTTTGAAAGCATTGATGCCCTGTTGGGGGACACTGGCATGCACCTGTTTACCAAGGGTTTTTATTTTGAGCCAGAGAATGGATTTTTCGGCAATTTCGATCATTGATCCGTCCGGTTCACCGGCATCCGGTATGATGATCAGGTCGTCCTTTGCAAAGAGGTGGGCGTGATGTTGCATCAAATAACCCAGGCCGAATGCACTGCCCGTTTCTTCATCGGAGACGAATGCCAGGGCAATGTTTACCGGTGGCCTGATGCCGGTCTCCAGGAATGCGCGGGCCATGGTAAGTCCGGATACCAGCCCCTGCAGATTATCCTCGCTGCCGCGACCAAAAACCTTACCTTCCTTTACCTCGGCACGAAACGGATCGGTATCCCATTTATTCCGGTCACCTTCCGGCACTACATCCATATGCGCTATGATCCAAAAGGTCCGGTCCGGATCCTTGCCCGGAATCCTTGCAATCATATTCGGACGAATTCCACCGGAGACTCGTTCATCCGGCGCCGGATAGTTTTCAATATCCTCAAATCCCAGCTCTGTTAACAGCGATTTGAGATACGCAGCTTTATCCGCTTCCCCCGGACCGTTGTTTTTAGGTCCAACCGAATTTATCGCGATCAGATCACACAATGTCTCGACAGCCGCCGACTGCAGTGCGTCAATTTTGTTTATGAGTTTTTCTTTATCGCTGTGGTGCATAATAAGCCTCATCTTTGTTGTATGCAAAAGTGATTTGTAAAAGTAAAAAGGAAAAAGGTAAAAGGAAAAAATAAAATTATCTGATCCTAATCCCGATACTTCACCATAGAGGGAAATTTGGGTTCATATAATATTGAAAATAATGGAATTAGATTAAACTACCCGGAGAGAACAAATTTAAATTTAAATCAAAATGCCCATTGATAATTTAAAATATTTGTCAATTTGTCCGTGTTTGAAGCCTGCCGCCTGAAGTTTTGTTCTTAAATATTACATTTCTCCCCTATAATTAAGGTTGATTTTAATACCTGAAATTCAGCCCGAAACAGCACGGTTCTTGCATTTTTTTGCACGGAAAATAAGATTTTATGCCTATGTTACTTTTTGTCGCGGCAAAAAGTAACCAAAAACCGCTGGCGGGCATGGCCAACTCATCTCTGCTCTTAATAATTTGAGCACATCCCATCATTCATCTAATACCTTTAATATCTTGGTAAATCATGCATGATATATAATAATCTCAAATAGCAATTATAGTATATCGTATTAAAATCCTGATACAAGGTCGCCGGACGCGCTCCCCGCCTTACAGGATCAAACGCATGCAAAAATGTCCTGTTTTTTCCGTTCGAACACATTACAATCAGCAGGATCTTTTTTTAATCTTTGATCTTTAATCTTTATTCTTTTTTACCTTTCACCTTAAATCCCTCCCCCGTTAGACTATACCACATATCAAAAATCCCCCAGCGTAATATCAGGAACCATCTGCCTGCGCAGGATCTCGGTAAAATAACGGTCGGTCATTCCTGAAAGATAATCGCGCACCTTTAATGGATTCGTCGCAGTATCCAGATACCGGTTGGATTTCCCGTTGAGAAAATCGGTAAAGATCGTACTTGCAGATCGGCTGTGTTCAAGGTCTGACATAAATGTATCGAAAAGAATATCGAATCCCCGGGCGATACGTTCATGGTTGGTCTTCAGTTTTTCACTTTTATAGATATACTGGTAATTAAATTCTTTGAGCCTGAGCAGAGCATCGGATATACCTCTGCTGAAACAAACATAATTATGTCCGTAACTGTTTTCGACGACGTCCTTTACCAGTGTTTCAATGATCTGACCATTGTTGTTTCCTAATATCTTTGTACAGGATTCGGGTAGTTGATCCCTCCGGATCAAGCCGATACGGATCGCATCCTCAATATCCTGTCCGATATAGGCGATCGTATCGGTGATGCGAACAACACAGCCTTCCAGCGTCATGGGCATCATCGAGATATCTGTACCCGCTTCTTTCTCCCTGACAAATTCAAGTAATTCAGCTTCGGATTTATCCGGCCGAGGGGCGATTTTCTGGTCATGCACTTCCCCGTCATGTGACAACAGACCTTCACGTACCTGAAAGGTAAGATTCAGCCCTTCCCCTTTTTTCGCGATTTCATCCACAATACGCAGGCTTTGTAAATTATGATGAAACTGGCCGATACCGTATTTTTCACTGACCATGCTCAGATATTTTTCGCCATCATGGCCGAATGGCGGATGCCCAAGATCATGCCCGAGTGCAATTGCCTCGATCAGATCAATATTCAGGCGCAGAAGCCGTCCGATCGTGCGGGCGACCTGAGCAACACTTAAGGTGTGTATGCTTCTGCTCGAGAGTTGTTCGTCGAGCATGGACGCAAAATATACCACCTGTGTCTTGCCTGTATAGCGGCGAAACGCACCACTATAAATGATCCGGTCGCGATCCAGAGCGAATGGTGGCCTGAATCTCGCCTGATCTTCCGGATATTTTCGGCTCGCTTTGTGATTGGGTGTACTGAATGTAGAAAGGATCGTTTGGTTCAGATCATCAACTTCAGCGGCAATTTCATAGACATTTTTCATTCGCTTGACCTTGTGTATAACTTCCGGCTGCAAGGCTAAATGATAAGCACCCTGCCGGTATATGAGAGATATTTATCGTTCCGCCCGTGCGGCTTGACAGAGAGTGATACGCACTCACTATAATCTGTTTAATTCTCTTTCTATTAATCAAAAGCCGTTTGATCCGGATTAAATTAAACTTCCTCGGCTTTTAGTTTATGTGCCAGTGCCACTTTCAGCGCCCTGTGATGCAAGCGCACCTTTAATTCGCCGGACATAACGTGCGGCTCTCCATCCAGGTGCAGGTAGAGCTCAGGCACTCTACTCCGCAGGCTCAACGATTTGGCCTTAAAATGATGGTAAATCTCACTTTTGTTGATTGTACCATTAAACAGCCTCCTTAAATTGAATAAAGATACTGGCAGCGAAGTGTTATTCAGGTAACAAATGTCAAACCAGCCATCCTGCGGATTTGCCATCGGGGCGATCAAAGCACCGTTTCCATATTGCGTGGTATTGGCAATGGCCAGCAGTAAAGGGCTGATCTCAATTTCCTGATCTTCCGAACGGAGCACCAATTCCTGCGGAGTGTACTGCAAAAACTCCTTTGCGCCAATGACAAAATATGGGATTGGCCCCCTTACTCCAAAATGCTGAAATTTATAGCCGATCCGGGCATCCAAGCCGGTGCCGCTGATCCCTACGAAATAATGCCCGTTAACATCCCCGGTATCGATGTGATCCAGAGCCGGATGAGAAAGTACGTTAAGACAATGATTTAGTTTGAGCGGCAGGTTCAGGCTGCGGGCCACTCCGTTTCCGGATCCCATTGGGACGATACCGAGTGCTGTACCGGTATGCATTAAACCGGAGGCAACCTCATTTACCGTTCCGTCGCCCCCGACAGCCACAACTATATCGTAATGATCAGTAGCGGCATTGTGCGCAAGACGGTTTGCATCTCCCGGACCGGTTGTATAAGCAATTTTATAGATGTGACTGGTGGCTTTAAAATGATCGGCAATTTTTTTTGCCAGATTTTCTCTTTTTTTCCGCGGTCCTGACCGGGGATTTATAATGAATAAATATTGCATTTGAAACGGCCCGGAGCTTTATTTATCACCCACTTAAGATATTTCGTCCAGCTGCTCAAAGGCAAAGTTCAGAGCCCCAAGAAAACCGGCGCGATTCCCCAGCAACGCCCGTTCAATTTTGACATTTTCAGCAGGTTTTTCCATTGCATAACGGAAAGTAACGTCTCTAATACCATTTAAAAACACTTCTCCGGCATCAGCCACGCCACCACCGATGATGATAATTTCAGGATTAAAGATATTTATAAAACTTGCCAGTCCTCGGCCAAGATAATAAATCGACTCATCAATGGTCTGTCTGGCCTGCGGATGAGCTTTTTGATATAACTCAAACAAATAAGCCGCATTCAGATCTTTCGCGTCAATTTTCACCTTATCCCGCTGGCAATAACTGACAAATCTTTTTATCATGGCCGTTGCAGATGCGTACATTTCCAAACACCCTTTACTGCCACAGTTGCACGGGATACCTTCCATATCGATCACCATATGTCCCAGCTCAGCCCCCGCATAGGCTGCTCCACGGTACACTGATCCATTGATGATAATCCCGCCCCCAATCCCCGTACCCACTGTTATGCATATGAGATTACGATATGCCCTTCCTGCACCAAAGCGTGCCTCCCCCAGAGCCATAACATTGGCATCATTATCAGCAAAAACCGGTAAATTAATTCTTGAGCCCAGTTCATCTGAAAGATTGATATCACACCAATCACGAAAATTTGGGGTTGATCCCATCAACATCCCGGTTTCGATATTTACATTGCCCGGCGTTCCTATTCCAACCACATCCACCCGGATATTTTCACTCCTGGCATACCGCATCAGATCATCGACGGCTGTTGCAAGGTTACTAAGAATTGTCATTTTGTCGGATTGTGCGTATGACGGTCTGAGTCCTTCCTTGAATATTTTGCCAGTTTCTGAAGCCAGTGCATATTTTATATTGGTTCCTCCAAGATCGACACCAATTCCGACTCTCTCTTCCATTTGCCTTTTTACTCCGCATGTCCTGGGATAAAATTACAATGTAAATAAAAACTGCAACAGAATTACATTTATATCAGGGGAAAAAAAAGGCGGGTCAGGAACCCGCCTCAGAGAATGCTGTCAGCGTAGTTTGAAATCGAAAGGTATATTCATCTTGACCTTGACGAATTTGTCTCTTTGCTTTGCGGGTTTAAATTTACAACGCATTGCTGCAGCGATTGCTGCTTCGTCAAGCATCGGGACTGATTTAAAGATATCCGCTTTTTCCACATTACCTTGTTTATCGATGGTGACCGTGACCACAACCTTGCCTTCGATCTGAGCACGCCGGGCCAGATCAGGGTATACCGGTACTTCCTTCTTTATAATCTGGGGCTTTTCAGATACAGCAAAAAATTCAAATACTTCTTCTTCCTCCGGAGGCGGCGGAGGCGGTGCATCATCGACATCGCTAAATTCGAATACGGTTTCCTCGATGGTCACATCGTCAAGGAGATCATCATCCTCAGATTCTATTGGGATAGCTGGCTTCGGTGGTGCCGGCGGGCGCTGAATCTGTTGTGTAGGAGGGATCTGCATCACCTCAATCTTGATATCGGGGCTTTCCGGCAATTTGATCGCGATATCAAATTTTTTAAACGCATAAAAAGTACCGACCATAATAACCAGCGCAACTAATAAACTGGTTTCCAGTACCTTCTTATACTTTAATCTCAGATCCACTTGTGGATCTTTCTTTAATAGTTCACGCATGTTACAGAACCCCGGGAATGGCTGAATAGTTTATACGTAAGGCATTGGCCTTGCGTGCTTCTTGTTCGACCTCATTGACAATGCCCATCGGTGCTTCTTTATCGACTTTCATTGCAATGATCATCTGAGGATCTTTAACCCTTTTCTCATACAGTACGTTGCGCAAATTGATCACGTTGTCAACTTTGTAATCATCACAGACCACCTGGTTGTTTTTGTCAATCCATATCGTTACCACGTGTCTCTTCGATCCCGGGATTTTCTTGACCAATTCCGCATCGGGCAGACTGACTTTAAGGCCGGAAAATTGTTTGAATACTGTCGCCACCATAAAGAAAATCAGCAGCATGAAAATAATATCCGGCAAGGACGCTGTCGGTATGGCCGTTGATATTTTCGTCTTTCGTTCGAATTTCATTTTAACACCTCTGGAAGCCTAGTTTTCTTCTGGTTCTGCGATAGAAATACGCGCCGGCCGGTCTCCCCAGGCTTTTTTCAACCGGTCAATTACATCGATATAGACATCGTAACGGGTCTGTTTGTCCGTTTTCAGTGAAACGACCAGCAGCGGACTATCCTGTATCCGTTCCTTGATTATCCTGGTGATATCCCTGATCTCCACGAGTTCACCGTCCAGCAGCACATCACCGGCGGCATTGACCAGAAGGTTGATCAGATTTTTCTTGGCGATTTCCTGCTCGGTGGCATCCGGTGGCGGCAGAACCAGATCCAATCCTTTTTCCGCATCTATAGTCGTGGTTACCAGAAAGAATATCAGTAACAGAAATACGATATCCGGCAATGAGGCCATCGGAATATCAACGCTTACCTTCTTTCTTTTTCCTAGCAGCATGTTAAATTGCTTTCAAAAATAGTGGATTTATTTTTTTATGTCACCCAGTGCTTCGATCAATTCAACCGAGCTTTCTTCCATGTCAATGATCAGTTTGTCAATTCTTGAGGTGAAATAGTTGTTAAATATCTGGATGAGCATTGCGACGATCAGGCCAAAAAGCGTGGTCAAAAGCGCCTGTGAAATACCACTGGCCACGATAGCGGGTGATATATCATTCTGGACCTTGATAGCATCAAAGGCCTGAACCATCCCCCAGACCGTGCCGGTAAAACCAAGCATCGGGGCAAGTACAATAACGGTGCTGAGAACGATCATACCACGTTCCAGAAAGGCCATTTCAAGCGAACCGGCAGTAGTGATGGCTTTTTCCACATGATCAAGTCCTTTATCAGAACGGCTCAAACCGGCATGAAAAATCGAGGCAACAGGACCCGGCGTTTTTTCGCATTCCTCGGTTGCCGCGGCAATACCGCCTTCTTCCAATGCAATTCTGATCCGCCCTAAAAATTTTCTTGTGTTCACGGAAGCTCTCGTTAAAGTCCAGAACCGTTCAATAACGAAAGCCAGGCCGACAATCAGCAATCCCAGAATGGGCCACATGAACTCTCCACCATCGAGAAACAATTTTACCATGGGTTAAACTCCTCCAAAAATGAATATAAAGGCCTTATGTGATTGAAATATTTAAACGTATTAGATTCGAGAATAATAACATTTTTATAAAAAAAAGTCAATTTCTTTTTTCCCATGCAATCAGTGCTTCAACGTCCTGTCGTGTGGCATTCCAAGAATACGGTCCGATTCTGCGAATAACCGCAGCGCTGCCTGATATTGATTATCAATTTCCAGAATAACCTGATAATATTTCGAAGTATCCCAAAGACTTCGGGCAATTTCCGCCTTTAAACGTGTTTTATAATACACAATGTTATCCTCCATGTCGGCAGGTGTCAGATCCACACCTTTCTTTTTCGCTATGGCCATCATTTCGTCCATCAGCGGTTTGTTTACCCTGAATTGCTCTAGGAAGCGGTTGAAATCATCTTTCAGATTTTTGTGTTGACTGGCATAGCGCGCCGCTACATCAAAAAATACCCGGGCACTGACCAGTTTTTGAAGAACTTCCGTGTTTCTGAGATGACTTTCATATTCAATTACCGTATCAGGCATGATTCCACCGCCACCGTAGACCACTCTGCCGCCTGCTGTATAATATACACGTTGTTCACGGGTGCTATCTATTTTTACGCTGTCTTTCTCGAATCGATCCATATAATATTCTTCCAACTTCTTGCCCTTATACGGCCGCTGAATCAACCGACCGCTGGGGGTATAATATTTTGATATGGTCAACCGCAGGATCGAACTGTCGGGAAGCGGAAATTCGCGCTGCACAAGTCCTTTACCAAAGCTGACCGTCCCGGCGATCAAACCGCGGTCATAATCCTGTATAGCACCGGCTACAATCTCTGAAGCAGACGCAGATCCCTCATTGATCAATACAATCATCGGATAGAAGCGCACCACACCAGTTCCGAAACTATCGGCATAATATTCCTCATCAAATCGCGCCAGGCGGCCTTTTGTGTACACAATCTTTTTATGCCCTTCGATAAACTTGGCAGCAACCCTGACCGCCTGATCCAGATATCCGCCGGCATTGGACCGAAGGTCGAGGATTAGCTGCTGCATACCCTGTTCTTCCAGCGCACTGATGGCATTCTCAAGTTCCTGATCTGTCGTCTTGGCAAAACGGCTTAGGAAAATATATCCGGTGCTGTCATTCGCCATAAAAAAACTATTGATCGAGACTATGGGAATATCGTCCCGGATAATCGTAAATTCCAGTTCGTTATTTTGCGGGGGGCGTAATATCTTGATATCAACTGAAGTTCCCTTTTCACCCTTCAGACGTTTTTGAACCTCGTTATTCGTAATACCGATGGCGCTTTCGCCGTCAATTTCAATGATTTTATCGCCGGCCATAAGCCCGAGTTTCTCCGAGGGTGATTCGGGAATCGGGGCGATGACCGTCAGCGTATCGTCGATCACATCGTATTGAATCCCGATACCCTGATAATGGCCCTCAAAATTTTCTTCATTCGCGGCCGCTTCCTGCGGACTGATATAGACAGAATGCGGATCAAGATCTGAGAGCAGGGCTTCGATTGCGCTCTGTGTTGGTTTCTGCCAGTCGACATTATCAACGTAATAGCGCGAGATATAGTCAATGACATCCTCCAGTTTTTCCACATTTTTGGTCTGTGAAGCCGATGGTGCCGGACCAATATATTCGCGCATAAGTCTTGTGCCGAAGACTGCTAAGATTAGTACGATAGCAATCAGAATGAGCAGGCTGTTTGTTCTGCGCATAATTTTTCCTCAAGAACCTTTTTCACGATTTATATTTACTTAATTTGAGCTTAAGTTTGACCTCAGCCTTTTTATCCAGATGGATTTTCCAATTGGGCAGCAATACTGAATTCTGATATACACGTTCAAAACCGGCTTCCGAAAGGGAGATCGTCTCGATCGGAAACCGCCAGATATTCGCAGGAAGGTCACACTCTAGTTCAATCTTGATGTTACGCCACTCGTCAATAATGCCGATCACGTTGGCCCGGTCAAGTATTCCCACGCTATCCAGATACCGGTCATCAAACGCAATGTTCGGGCTATAGTAATATCGGTCATCGGTATGACCGGCCTGCATACCGAAATTTAATTCCACCCCGAACCAGATATCGACCGGTGTTTTATGATTAGTATGTAATATATAATTTACCCGGGACATATTAGTTTTGTCTTCAAATATGAATGTTTTGCTGATCTTCAGAGAAATCTTTTCATCATTGATCCACAGCGGCTGTGTATTCGTCATTCTGATCGTTACCTTTTTATCCTTGACAGAATGTTTTTCGATCACATACGGTGTATTAATGAAATCTGCCATTTCATGGTGTCGTGATGCCGAAAATGCCTCCAGGGTGGTATCCGCACTGAGTACATGATCAATAAATGTATTTCGCTCATACGTATCATAGTGCAATTTGGAAACGAGATCTGGCTCCTTGGCCAATACCAGATCGTGAATACTGGATGTTTTGTCCCCCCCATTATTGCTGTCACCGACCACCGCCTCTTTCAGTTTGTCATGATATCCTTCGCGATGCCGGGTCATTGTATCCAGCACATTTTTTGTGACGGGTTTAAAATCCAGCTCATAGACCGATCCACCGCGGCCGGTATCGATATGGGCATTTATCGATCCGGTCTCAACGACGATCTCATCGTAACCATCCACATCGATATCAAACACTTCCATTCGCGGAAAATCAGTACCATGTAACCTGTCTGCTATGATTTCTGCTTTGATAAGATTGCTGTAAATCGCATCCCGCAAATGGCTCAGGTATAAACCACCGAAAACACCATGCCAGTAAGGACAGTTGCACTGGCCTGCCCACAGGGCATCAAAGGCCTCTTTTGCCTTTACTCTTTTGGCTTTCGGAAGCGACCACAGTTTGCGGCTCACGCGCAGCATCTTTTTATGCATATTATTGACTTCACGATATTTGGAGAGAAAATTACGCCAGAATCCGCCACGTACGAAAACACTAACGTCATCATAAAATTCCTGCTTTTTCAGATACAGTTCGAAGTCCTCGAAAGTCCTGAACGTAGCCGGAAATAACGCCCAATGCATCATCTCGGAGTAAGATGCAGTTGGCAGGTATATTTTCCCTCTGGGACGGCTGATTTTCAGCGCCTCGCTAAAGTGCACCATTTCGATCCAATCGCTCTGCTCTTCCAGTCGTTCAAAAAAACGATTCAACCATCCGTCTTCATAAACATGTTTAAACGTGTTTGGCCACACCCCGAATTTTTCACCATCATCGGCAAACACGATAACGCTTTCTTTGTCATCGGATGCAAAACCTGCCAGATAATCGATGGTAGCCTGGGGATCTTCAAACGGAATCGTATAACGCAGGCGCTTGCTGATCGGGAACAGGGCCACCGCGTTACCGAGATCCTCGGTCATATAATAACCATTCAATTCATTATCGGTCAAACCGGCATATTTAAAATGTGTGTCATCGGCGATCGTATATTTGACATTTGCCAGGTGCAGTGTGCTTGGCAGTGTAGGTTCCCATACCCTTTCCGCCAGCCACATGCCATACGGACGATACCCAAAGAGCCGGTTAATTTCCTCAGAGAGTTTGTTGATTTGACCAACCCGGTCATCTTCTGGTATGATACTTAAAATAGGCTCGTAATAGCCTCCGGTCATCATCTCAATCTGGTTCCTCGCCACCAGTTTACCCACCAGATCTATCAATTCCGGGTGGTTTGCTTTTATCCAGTCCAGCAGGATACCTGTAAAATGCAATGCAATTCTGATCTTTGGATGTTGCTCAAGAATGCGTAAAAATGGCAGATAGGAGTTACGGTAGGCATCTTCAAATACAAAATCAAAATTGCCGACCGGTTGATGGTTATGTATTCCAAAGGCGAAATAAACTTTTTTCATTCCTTCAGACTCTCCTGCATAAATTTCAGACTCAGTAACTTATAGACCAGTTTTGCGACTAAAAAATCCGCATGGGGGACATCCGGCTTGGGACTGAGTTCGACTATATCGATTCCCACAATTTTACGTTGTTTAAATACCTGTTCAAGAAAATCGATTGTTTCATACCATAAAAAACCACCTGGTTCAGGTGTACCGGTACTCGGCATAATAGACGGATCAAAAAAATCGACATCGATCGTTAGATATACATTCTTCTGCAATTTTCGAATAACATTGTTTCCGAGTCCCTCATTTTGTATACGGTGCGCATAAAATATCGCAATACCTTGCTCCAGTACAAAATCCCTCTCCTCCCGGCATTGCGACCTGATCCCGACCGGTACGATATTTGGATTTAATTCCCAGATCCTGCGCATCACAGATGCATGGCTCCAACGTGAATTCTGAAAACTGTTCCTTAGATCGGAGTGTGCATCTAGTTGAAGTACCGATAATTCTGCAAATCGTTCGTGACATGCCCGGAACAAGCCGAAAGAAATTGTATGTTCGCCGCCAAGGGCGATTACAAATTTATCCTTTTGCAGTAATTCGGCTGCTTTGTTATAAATCGTCTGTTGAAAAATTTCCGGATCCTGTATACACTTTACTGGATCGCTGGTATATACCCCCAGTTGCCAGGGTTCACAATCAAATTGATCATCATAAAATTCAAGATATGGCCCGGCACTCAGGATGGCTTCCGGCCCCTTTGCGGCGCCCTTGCCATAACTCGTCGAATGCTCATAGGGCACTGGCAGCAGAATAATCCGGGCCTGATCAAATGCTATATCTGGTATATCTTCATCAAAAAATCGCATCAGGGTAACAATATGGCGGCGGCAATAACACTGGTCCATAAACCATTTTTATCACCGCGGGCGGTTTGGGTAATATTCCGGGTTCTGACGATCTGGCCGCTGATTTTCCATTGACTGCGCTTTTCATCCCATGAGGCATCGGCATCGAAAGCTACTCCCAGAATAGTGGCCAGCATTTCGGCGGCGATATCTTCCGCATAGTCACCGGCAATATGTGCGGTTTCACCATAGCTGTGATGTTCACTCAGATAGCCGTAAAGATCCTTCTTCTTCGGGACAGCTACACCGATCGATGCCGCGACAAGACGATTGGGTTCATTGGTTGCATTTTTACTGATCACGGCATGCACGATTTGGCCTGGTGTCAGCTCACCAAGCCCAGTATTCAGAGATAAGAAAGAACATCCCGGCGGGTAGATGCTGGACACCGATACGAGATTAAACGATGCAATCTGTGCATTACGCAATGCCATTTCAAAACTTGTTAACTTTTCACGGTGTTTTCCGACGCCTTTTGTCAGACAAATCTTTTGCGGTACGTACAACTTTGCATCCCTTTCATATAAGATCATCTGTCTCCCGCCATTTCCTGACGATCCGGCGGTTGCGTATTTTAACAATTATAAATGCAGCAATGCTAATCAATACTAATGAAATCCAGATCAGATTTTCGACCTGCAAAAACATTACCCATTTGTATCGTTCCTTCATTGACAGATACCATTCGTCTTCAAATTCAGAGAGGGTGATACCCAGATGCTTCACAAAATTTTGGTCGATATTTTTTTCTCGGGAAAAATCCCCCATCACCGCGCGGAATATCTCATTCCCCTGGTCTTCCACTAAAAATCGCACCGCCGAGAAAGCTTCGAGATATGCAAGCCGTGCCCTTACCGATCCAAACTGGAGTAATCCATCGATCGCTTCCAATCCAGTGACCTGTTCACGTGCAAAGGCATTACCAAGAATGATCATCTCATTCCAGCTGAGCGTTGATTTACTCAAATGCATAGCACAGCCTTCAATCAACCATAGGGGGATATCCCGGCTACTGAAATTATCGGCAATATACATATGCGCCAATTCATGCAAAATGGTTTCCCGATATCCATCGGGATTAAAAAACGATCCCGGTTTCAGCAAAATCTTTCGCTGCTCAGGGAAAGCCACAGCGCCGCTCCAATCCGGTATTTGGGTTGCGGCCAATCTGAAAAAGGAAGTCTCCGATTCAGCTAAATGGATCGTAATCTTGGCTGCCAATCCGCCATTGAAAAACGTCACGAATTCCTGCCGCCGCTCCTGAACCACATCTGCCAGAAAATTGACGATACTGCTATCTTGCGCGTTCCCGACGATTATAATGTGATCAATGGTCTTTACGTAGTCGGCAATCCCGGAAGATATGCTGCTCAGAAGCACTATAATAAAGATGCGGAATTTACTTTTTTTACCCTGCAGGTACAAGTCTATTCTCTTTTTTTATCGATATTCCACAGACCGAAATTTAATCAATTATTTTGTGAACATGAATACATAATCCAAAATCCAAAGTCTAAAATCTAAAATATTGCTTTCAAGGGCCGGCAGAGAACGGCCACTATACCATAAGGTATTAAAACAGAAAAGTCACCGATTAAGAATGAAAAAACACAAGGGTTGATTGCCACAATTATCGAATTACTGATTTAATTTTACCCTCAGATTTTGGACTTTGGATTTTGGATTTTGGATTTTGGATTATACAAACGACGGCAAAAAAAAACCTCCCACAGGGGGAGGCATATGAATGCATTTGCCGGTTAAAGCTGATTCTGTACGTTCTGAACGACGCGGTTGATAATCGCTTTAAGTGTATTAAAGACGCCGTCGCCCCGCACAGCAACGCCTTCGAAATGGGGAACACCAAAGAAATTCAATTTTTTCTGCAGAATATCTGTAGATTCGACTCCGGGTAGGTCCCGCTTATTATACTGGATTACCCAGGGAAACTTTTCGAGAGAATGATTATCCTGCTTAAGATTGTTTTCAAGGTCCAGTAAAGTCTCAATATTGGCCTCCATCCGATGCGGTTGTGAATCCGCAACAAAAACGATTCCATCGACACCATTCAGGATAACTTTACGACTGGATGCGTAATATACCTGCCCTGGGACGGTATACAAATTGAATTTCGGTTTTTTCCCTTTTATTTTACCTACTTCAATTTGCATAAAATCAAAAAAAATCGTGCGGTCTTCTTTGGTCTTTAGTGAAACAAGTTCGCCGGTTAGTGAGGGGTCCAGTTTTGAATGAATGTACTCGAGATTTGTGGTTTTACCACTCATCCCGGGACCGTAGTACACAATTTTCAGATTGATTTCTTGTAATGCCCAATTAATAAACATTAGTCATTGTCTCCGTTGTCAATATACTGCCCCTGTTTTAATTTGCCAATTATTTAAATGTCTCGTCCAGTGCATCACCTAACAATGAGCTAAAATCAGAATCGATCATATCCTTTTCGCTGCCGGTTTCCTCGCTCTCTTCCTCAAGGATTTCCTGTAGACTCTGGATCGCTTTTTTAGTATAAATACGGATCAATCCCAAAGTGACATTTACATCAAATACGACCACAAGGAAGAAATAATCACCTACATTGGAAAGATATACATTGCGTTTTTCACCCTCATGGAAAAGCAGTTTAAATTTCGCTTCCTCACCGACCAGTTTGGCCATTTCCGCTGTCGCCGCAAAGTCACTGGCTGCGAGTGCTGATAAAACGGTCGTATTCATCTCCTCTGTATTCCCCCGCTGACTTATCAGCTGACCGCTCATGTCAGCAAAAAGAATCGCCGAGGCTTTCGTTTTGGTTGCCAATTCAGAAAGCGTTTTGGTAACCCCCTCGTATTGCTTGCCATTCAGAATGATCTGACGGCTACCGTCCTTAAGTTTTTTTGTTTGTACCATAGCAATGCATCCCTATATTATTTA
>Ga0209536_100006842_pt1 | contig 17363 bp, 15 predicted proteins | sample DeeMarSeWOR28_12_FD_187461 | JGI IMG/M metagenome (GOLD analysis project Ga0209536, IMG submission 187461) | Marine sediment microbial communities from White Oak River estuary, North Carolina - WOR-2-8_12 (SPAdes) (version 2) | ecosystem: Environmental > Aquatic > Marine > Intertidal zone >... | reverse complement strand
TAAGGGATATTTTATTTTCGAGAGTATTTAGTAATGAATTCATTATCGCTTGATTTTCCCCCAAAAAAAGTAGGTTTTGCCATCTCTCGTCTGATTTTATACCAAAATCTTTTGGTAAATAATTATCAAGAACATGAAAAGGTGGAATAGTGAATTTTTTCAAATGAATTTCTTTATTGTCTTCTTTACCTTTCCATTTTAAATTTACCATAAATAAAGATAAGAAGGGAAAAATTATATTTTTACTTTAATTTTCTATTTTATATTTTAAATCTAAAATCAATAAGTTGAAACAAATATATGCTCGATGAGTTAGGAGATTGGAGAAAAACACATTTCACAAGAGATATTACACCTGAATTAGTAGGAAAAGAAGTCATTTTAGGTGGTTGGGTTCGAAATTATCGAGATCTTGGTGGTCTAAAATTTCTTTCCCTTCAAGATAAATATGGAGAACGACAAATTACCTTAAAAAAGGGTACCATATCTGACGACATTTTTGACAAAGCTAAGGTTGGTTATCAATATTGCTTAATGGTAAAGGGGACAGTAAAAGCATTTGACGCAGCTCCAGGAGGAATCGAAATAATACCTTCTGATTTAAAAATCTTGAATAAAACACCTGATAAATTGCCTATTGATATGACAGGAGAAACAATTTCAGAATTAGATCTTAGATTAAACCATAGAGCACTCGATTTAAGATCCCTCAGAAATCAAGCTATTTTTGAGATAAGGGGAGAAATGCTCAGATCCATTAGGCATTTTTTATTTGAAAGAGCTTTTACAGAGATTACTACACCCAAAATTATAGGATCTGCCACAGAAGGGGGTACTGAATTGTTTCCAATTATGTACTTTGAAAGAGAAGCCTTCTTAACACAATCTGCCCAATTATATAAAGAACAACTTAGTGGAGTTTATGAAAGGGTTTTTGAAATAAGTGATTGTTTTAGAGCTGAAAAAAGCCGGACGAAAAGACACATATGTGAAATTTTTATGTTAGATGTAGAGATGGCTTTTGTTACTATGGATGATATCTTAATATTATTAGAGGAATTAGTATATAATGTTATTAAGGATATCAGAGATAATAAAATGAAAGAGTTGAAATTTCTAGAGATGGAAAAAGAGACAATATTACCTGAATTGCCATTTCCAAGATATAAATATGAAGAAATTATTGATCTAATTAATAATAAGTTTGGATTTAACCTTGAGTTTGGAGAGGATCCTTCAACTGAAGCCTATAGAAAATTAGGAAAAGAATTACCTGATTATTATTATATAACTCATTGGCCAATGGCAATTAAACCATTTTACATCATGCCTTCAAAAGATCCTAAATACAGTGAATCCTTTGATTTGCAAAAAGGAATGTTGGAACTAACATCGGGAGGAACTAGAGTTCATAATAAAATACAATTAGAGAATGCCTTGGAATCAAAAGGACTTAATCTTTTTTCTTTTGAATCACACCTTAGAGCATTTGATTATGGAATGCCCCCTCATGCTGGATTTGGATTAGGGATTGATAGATGGCTCACTATGATATGCGGTTTAGATGATATTCGAGAAACTGTCATGTATCCTAGAACTCCTGATCGTCTAGAACCTTAATTTAATTCTGTTAAAAAAAGAGAAGCGTATAAAATATGAGTGAAAATTATATTCAGGATTATATACAAGCAGGAAAGGGGGTTATTGCGGCAAAAAAATTAGCCCAAAGTATTATTTATCCTGGAGTGTTATTTCTAGAGATAGCAAACAAATGTGAAGCAGAAATAATTAAGACAGGATGTGAATTGTCATTTCCTATAAATTTATCTTTAAATGAAATTGCCGCACATTATAGCCCGGAAATTGACGATAAATCAATAGTTCCTGAAAAAGGTTTACTAAAAATTGATATTGGTGCTCACTTTAATGGATATATAGCAGATTCTGCTTTTACTATTAACTTAGATGAAGATCCTAAATTACAAAATTATATTGATGCTGCAAGAGAAGCTCTTGACGCTGCAGTTGAATTATTTAATCCTGGAATTAAATTATATGAACTAGGTGAAGTAATCGCCCAAAAAATTATAAATAGAGGTTTAAGACCAATAACAAATCTTGGTGGTCATGAGTTAAAGCAATATAATTTACATGCAGGACCATTTATTCCAAATTATAAAGAAAAAATGCATAACCAAGAATTGAAACCTGGGGATGCTTATGCTTGTGAACCATTTGCTACTTCTGGCGTAGGAAAGGTTGAAAATGGGAAGTATGCATATATATTTCGATTTATAAAAAGGGTTAAAAAAAATATGCCATATGAACAACAAGGATACATGAATAAAATCGAAAAGAATTTCAGGAATCTTCCTTTTTCTCCTCGCTGGATAGTAAATAATAATCTTATTCCAAAACAAAAAATTAAGAGAACCATCGAATTATTTAAAGGAAAAAAGATTTTAGATGAATACCCTATTTTAATAGAAAGAAGTAAAGAACCCGTAGCTCAGGAAGAACATACAATCGTATTGGATATGGATGGAAATAAAATTGTCACTACGAAAGAATAATTTTATAGAAAATTTAATATCGATAATTTTATGTGCCGGTGAAGGAACTCGGATTAGTGATTTTATTCCTAACATACCAAAACCATTAATTGAAATTTATAATAAACCTATTCTTTCTCATTTAATATTCGATTTAATTCAATTAAATATCACAAAAATTGTTATTATAACAGGGCATCTAAGAGGGGAGATAGAAAAATACATTGCTTCCCTCAAAAAAAGATATGAATCTCTTAGAAATAAATTGTTATTAATTAGCTCTGGAAATAATTATAAAAAGGGACCACTATATTCTTTTCTTTCCATAGTCAATAAAAAGTCTATTCTAAGAAAAGATAACATATATCTAATTTTTCCTGGGGATACTTATTATGAATCAATCCTACTTAAAGAAATTGTTCAGATTATCTCAAACACCAGTAATAAATCAATATTGTTTTACCAGAAAGTGAAAGGTCTAAAACTAAAAACACAATTTGATTCTCATAAGCTAATTTCAATCGCAGAAATTGAAGAGATATCTACACATGAAATAGTAGTGAAAGAAATAAAGCAAAGAAAATTAATAGACATTAATAACAATGAAGATATTAATTTAATTGTACCCCTATTTGTTTTTAATTATAATATGATTGAGAAAATCTTGAATATTGAAAGAAAAATTACAGCAACAACAATTAGAGAAGTTCTCAACCATATTATTAAGCATCAGAATATAATTTATGGAGTTCCTATTGATCCACAATATAGGTTTGTTGATATCGATACTAAATCAGATATATTGAGTTTAGATTAAAAAAAAAAGGGAAAAGGACAATAGGATCTCCGATTATTCTTTGGTTCAAAGGAATCATAAGAATCGTAATCCTATGAAACAATTATGTAATCAAAGCTCCTATCTTAAAAAATCTCTCATTTAAAACCATATTTCTCATTGTTTTTATGTCTCGTGAAAAAAAATAATACACCTTAATCAAAACTCAATCTTCAATGTAATAATGTTCCATTGATAAGGTATGTACATATTCAATGATGGATTAAATGAAGAACTTTTGATTTTGCTCCAAAATGTAAATTTTTCAAGATCGTTAACAGAAGTTTTATGATATATATTTATTCTGTGTTTTCATATTATGCACTACAGGAACATATGCGAATTAATCTATTGAAATTTAACGTTATTATATTAAATAATCTCACATCAAAAACAAAATAATATCGAAGGAATCAGTTTATTTTAAGCAAACAATTAATTCGGTGTTTGAACCGTAATTATGTATCTAATTCCAATGCAATCTATTATCCTTTTCAATTAGATATATGCTAAAAGTACTATTTAAATCTTGTTATTAAATAAATTAATAATTCATTCGATTTTTTCATGAAGCAATTAGTCTATCGCTTTAAAATAATATAAATATCTGTGTTTATTTTATTTATAAAATATGAATAATGATACAGGTATAAAATTAATAAAATTGGAAATATTTGGGATTGGTACCTTAGAAGGACAAATAATAAGACATATTGCTCCATTATGTGCAGATGCGGTAATCGAAAAAATACCAATTAATCTAAGGGGAAGATTTAGTTTTGGTTCAAAAAAATACTGGACACTCCCAGGATTAGGAATTTATAAAGGATCAAATCCAAAGTCAGTGAAAGAAGTAGAGAAAGGAGATATTATCTATAATCCCAAGACTGATGAGTTAGTAATCATTTTGGAAGAAATGCAAATGCCAAATAGAGTGAATAAGGTGGGTATAATTACTTCAAATCTCGAATTATTATTAAAAGCAAGAAATGGATTGAATATGAAAATATCTAAAAAAACTTAGAATTATGGCTATTCCGAAGAAATTAACCATTGTATTCACAAGTTTCTATTTAATTATAATTATTTATATTCTCCTATTTCTATTTGTCCCAGAAATACAACACTCAATAGTACAGATAAGAGAGAATCTAACAGTTATAACTGAGGGAAAAAATTATTATTGGGCTCTTCTAATCTCTTTGGGGATATGTTTTTTAGGTTCTGCCTCAATAGGTTTTCCCGTCCCTTTTCCCTTTGTTATATTTTCACTTTCAAATTCAATATTGGATAGATATATTGCGAAGGGACTTACTCTTAACCAAACATTGGGATTAGGAGGTTTTTGGGTTGAAATTATAGGTATTACACTTGTAGGTGGTTTTGGCAGTGTCTTAGGAGAATTAACGGGTTATACTGTTGGGTATGGTACAAAAAGAATTGCAGAAGAACGGCATTCCGAATTATTGAATAATGTAGATGGATTTGGAAAATTGGTATTAGAAAATCAGAAACGTACTCCGATCTATGTTTTTCTTTTTGCTTTAACTCCACTACCAGATGATATTCTATTCATACCATTAGGAATGATAAAATATCCTTTTTGGAAATGTATCGTTCCAGGGTGGTTAGGTAAGAGCTTTACTATATTATTTTATTGTTGCTGTCCTATATTTATCGCGCTTGGGTTTACTGCTCAAGGTGTTCAATCCAATAGTATATCGAGTATTATAACAGAAGCAGTATTGCTATTCTTAACCCTTTCAGTTATGTTCTTCATCATGGCATTCGATTGGTCAAAGCTTCTTGAGAAAAGGAAACAAAAAAAGCAATCAAGGATTGAAAATAGTTAAGACGTTCTTTATCTAATCTAATGTTCATTATTTAAACAATTTTTGCATACAAATACGGTCTTTCTTTTCTCTTTAGAATTTTCATCAAAATAGACACGTTTATAGATGAAATTATTACAGAGAGCGCAAACTTCAGATGTTCGAGTTTCGTTTAGTAAAGGACCTAAATTCTTAAAATTAGATTTCATATATTATACAGTAGATTTACTTTGAAGCGTAATTTCAATTTTCGATATAAGATCTTTTTTATTCCCGTTAAATTTAGTATTTCTGTAATAGTTTCTGCGATCTTTGTTGTCAAAAAAAGGACGGCTTCCTAATGAAACATTTGCAATTTCCAGTCGAGGGTACATACGATTCTTTAATATTTCAGCAACTTCAACTGCCGTACTTATTTCCTCACCCTCGCCTTTGATTAGTAATGATTTTTTCCCACCGGAAAATGCAAAGATTGCATCCTTAATTGATTTATCTTTATCACTTCTATTTCTTATGATAATAGTAGTCTCATTAACCATGAAAGAACCTCTTTCGAGAAGAAAATATAAATTTCATTAAAAAGAAGCTTACTTATTCTTATTAATTTCTTATCTATATTAAATTTTTTCTAAAAATCTTAATTTGATATTATTTATCCACATTATTAAAGTTTAACAAAACCAAATATCACTTTGTGTTTCAAAAATTATCTAAATTTAGTTCAGCTCTGTTATTAAGGTCGTCTAGAATTCTATAATACTCAGAACTTCTCTCTTCAAAATGTTCTATAATTTTTCTTTCATAAGTGTCTAAATATTCATAGAATGGGCTTATAATTTCTATTTTCTTAGCAAACTCATCCATTAATTCATCATACCATTCATTTGGTTTACTTAACATATTTTGGATTTTTTTTGATAATTTTTGTTTTCTGGCTTCAAACTTATTAATATCATTATTTTTTTCTAGTTTATCTAAATCATCATAAGCTTCTGAGATAGCTTTTTCTATTTTTTCTCTAAATTTTGGAATTCTATATGATTTTTTAAAGAAATCTGGATCCCACTCATATAAATAGCGTTCATCCTCTTCAGCTTCTACTTCATTATCGGTTATTTTTATGTCTTCTTTTGGAACTAATATCAAGCCATAATTTCTCTGAAGTTGAGCAAGATTTTTTTTGCGTAATACTTCATCAATCGATTTTATTTCTTTCAGTACATTGTTGATATTTCTATTAACTTCCTTGATGGTTTCGTCAGCCTTTTGAACCATTATCTTTTGGTCTTTTTCATAAAGTAATTCTATCAAATCATAAGCAGAAGACATTCCTAAGTCAGGATCTTTTAACCGTAAACCGGCAATACCAAGAAAAAAATTCTTAGATTTTCTTTTAGAATGATCAAAAACTAATCCTACAGCAAAAGGATTTGGTATTTGGTACCCTAACTGAGTCATACAATCGATAGGACTATAGAAAAAACCGAAATTTGGATGAGTATGAAACCAGCCAATTATGAAATCATTTTTATCATCTTGAACAGATCGTTCGAATATAGATGCATCAATTTGAGCCATATCAACATACTGTTTATTCTCATAAGAAACTCCAGCACGATCACCTACAACCATGGGTATAGCATCTTTTACGATAACTTTAGAATTATTTTCTACAGTTCCTATTAAGATTCCATATACTTCACGCCATTTACTTTCACTTATTTCATCATTAGCATATCTAATAGCATAACCAACGATTCTTTTATAAGCTTTTAGTGTTAATAAGACCGGTGTGTTAAATGGAGTAATCTTCTTTTGTTTTTTCATGACAAAGGAAATTATTGTCCGCTATGTTAGATTTTAAAAATTTTATTTCTTTTTCTATATAAAATCTAAACATATTCTAGATATATAAATTATTTTAGTAAGCATTGTTACAAAAATGAAAATTTGCGCAATTGTCGGCTATGCTGGGTCTGGTAAGACAACTGCTATAGAAGCTATAAGAGATTTAGGTCTTGTAGTGACGATGGGTGATGTTGTTCGAAATGAAGCTAAAAAAAGAAATTTAGAACCTTCTGGGAAAAATATCGGCAGAATGGCTAAAGAGTTACGTGAAAAAGAGGGTCCCGGAATAATAGCTGAAAAATGTGTAGATTTAATTAAAAATAAAGATGAAAGAGTAATTATTGTCGATGGAGTCAGATCTATTTCAGAAGTAAACGTTTTCAGACAATTTTGGAAATTTCCAATTATAGCTATTATAGTCAGCGAACAGGAAAGATTTAATCGACTTTTTGAAAGAGGCCGAAGTGATGATCCAAAAAATCTGAATGATTTAAAAGAGAGAGATAAAAGAGAGATTCAATTTGGTCTTAAAGAAGTAATAGAAAATGCTGATTATAAGATTCAGAATAATTCGACGATAGAGGATTTAAAAAAAAAAACTAGAAATCTAATACTTAAAATAATTGAAACCTACTAATTAAATGCTCATCTTTTATTTTAAATAATCAGCGATTATTTTTGCTAATGAAACTTTACTAACTTCATTATCAATAGCATCGGTGCCAATGATTTCATCTGCACCCGCTTTTAATATACGAAATTTAGCTTGGTCTATTAATAAAGCATGGGTAGCTACTGCAAATATTCTATTGGCTCCACTATTTCTTGCTAATTTTATCGCCGTGGCCATTGTTCCCCCCGTAGCAATAATATCGTCTGCGATAACAACATCTTTATCTTTCAAACTTAGTGTTCCCGTCATTTTAATTTCACCTGTCTTGACATCGCGTTCTTTTGTAAAAAAATCTACTGGAACGTTTTCTCCGAAATGTTTTGCAAAAGCTTTTGATCTTTCCATTGCGCCCTTATCTGGAGCTACCACAACAATATCATTTGCCCCTATGGATGTTATATAATTTGCTAAGAGTTTCATTGAATCAATGTTAATAGCCTTACATGAACACTCCCCTAAAATTTGTGGAGCATGAATATCAACAGTATAAAATTCATCTATTCCGAGCGAATTTATTAAACATAAAATTACATTAGCAAACTGACTTTCTCCTGGTCTAAAAACTTTATCTTGACGAGCATACGCAAGATAGGGCACAACAACAATAACTTTCGATGCGCCCATTCGTTTTACAGAATCAATCATCATAAAAAGTTCCATTAGGCGAGTATTTTGATTTCCACTTGAACTGGGACCAGTTGATTGAATTATTATAACTTCTTTATTAGCAATTAAAGTTTCATCTTCAATGTTAATTCTTAAATAATTTTCACCATCTGGAAACCTCTTAACTTCAGTATTTATGGCTTCCGTTCCTAATTCATGGGCTATCTTTAATCCGAGCATTTGAGAAGCTGGTCCTACTAATACTATTTTTTTCAATATCGTTTTTCACCATTAAATATAAACAAATATGAATATTTCTTTTTTTTCACTTTACAACTTTTTTAAAAATTCAAGTGAATAATTGAAAATTTCTTCACGATGTCCTGAAAATGTATGACCCCCAGAATCAAATTCAATAACATTTTCATCATTTAGTTCAAGACGTTCTTTAATTTGATATAAATTTTCAAAAGGAACCGTTTCATCATCTCTACAATGTGCAATCAAAATTCTCTCATTATTTGATGGATCATTTTTCAAAAAAGACATAGGACTTATTTTACTTATGATTTTTTCCCCTTCATGTTCTTCTACTGCCGGATATCTTCCTCGAATCGTTCGGTAATCATACCTAGTGCTAAGTGCTATTAATATTTTTGCTCTTTCATCTGTAAATCCATGAGATAAAATTATTGCGCCCCCCAAACTCCTTCCAAACAAAATAATTTTCTCATCCAAAAGCCTAATCCTTTGATTTATAATGATCCACTCAATAACAACATGAATGTCTGAAAATATCTGGGGCATCATTTCATACCATCTAGATCCCGTTTCTTCCTTTGTTTCGCCATGACCACGATAATCATAGGACAGAACATAATATCCCGCGTTAGCAAACTTTTCAGAAAAATATTTTACAAGATAGCTTTGTCTGTGATTCATAAATCCAGCAAGATTAATTATCCATGGAGCCTTTTGAGCTGTTTTTGAAGTAAAATATATTGTAGCCTTGAGATTTATGTGATCAGATTCTACAGGAATATCGAAGTTTTCTAATATTAATTCTGTCATTATTATTCAAAATTAATTATTCTGCTTTATACTTTTCAATTGCACTTTTAAGTGTACTTATTGCTAAATCTGCACAATGTTTCTCATCTTTTGGTAATCCCATCAATGCTTTATCTAGATCATCTGCATTTAAATTCTTAGCAAACTCTAAGGAACAACCTTCAATTAATATTGTAGTTTGACTTCCAGTAGCAATCATTACCCCACAACCATCAGTAATATAGTTTGCTTTGATGATTGAATTATTCTCTATCATCAAATATATTCCCAAAAAATAACCTTTGGGGCCTCCTCTTCTTTCTTCTTGAACAGTTATCTTTTCTTGCGGAGGTTTTCCCCAATTTTGAGGATTATAACATAAATTAACTATTTTTTCATTATGATCCTTAATTTCTTTTTTAGTTATTTTCTTTTGAAGCTTCTCTAAAAATTTTTCAAAGTTATTAGACATATTAGGTATAAAAAAAATATTATTCATTATTATGCTTTAATACATGTGAATCCAATCCCGCTAGATCCTCTGTTGTTTTTTGATATCTTCTTAATATTTCGATTATTTTTTTGTTTAACTGATTATGTTCAGCAAGACAAGTTGTTTTATTTAAAAATTCTTCACCATGACGAATCGTAGCAGTATTTTCTGTCACTTTTATTAGCTCGGTTGCTATGATTCCGTTGATATAAATTAAATCTGACAACATATTTTTAATATATAATAAAATTGCAATTTGTTCAGACATATATTAGAAAAGGTTGCTTAAAATAAAAAATTAAATTATTAATTAAATTATAAATGCATTGAATCTTTTAAAATTCCTTTAACTATTTTAAGTTAGGTGGTAAACCCTTAGATTATAAAGATTTCCATGATGGATTACTATCTTTAGCGATGGTTTTGAGTATTTTTTCATTTTCTTTTATGCTTGGTTCAATGTTGTTAAAACCTTACATTAATCTTAGTGTAAAAGATAGAGAATTCATTATTATATTATCTTCTACTAACTTATTGTTTTGTTCTTACTATATAGGTGAAGTATTACATTTAAAAACGATATATAAATTAGAGAATAAAAATATTTTCAAGTTTGGGAAGAGAATAGGTGTAATTACATTATTTTATCTCCCACACCCGCTTATATTAATTACACGTTTGTTTAGTGATACTCATAACTTAGAGAGGATAATGGTTTTTTTGATCATTTTGATAGAGCTACTCATTATCAGTGTTGTTTTCAAAGAAGTTTATGACCTAGTGTTCTTGGAAGAAACTCGAAGAGATTTTGAAATAGAAGAAAACCGTAAGAAATATATTGAAAAGGAGAAACGAATTTCGTCAGAAGATAGATTATAAAAAAATTAATAAAAGATTACAATTTTTTTCCTAACTTTTCAACAGCAGATTCAATCATTTTAAGTTTTGTGGAGTATTTTTCCATTAATTCCGCAAATTTCTCGATATCTATTTCATTATTTTCTTTTAACAACTTCAGCTCATTTATCGTTCGAACTACGCCCGCTTTTTGGTCTATTAATTTCTCCTTTTTACTATAAGGAATCTTTTCTTCCAACTTTTTCCTTTGGTAAGTCTTAAATCTCTTGATATTTAAATCTTTAGGTACAAATTTAGTTAGATATATTACATTCTTTGGTACAAATGGAGCTAAGTTTTCAGGAATAATAATTATCGGTTCTGGATCTTGTATCTTTTTTACTTCTTCATAATTTAGCAGCTCAACATCATTTTGTTTAAGATTTTCATTTACAATAGATAAATTTAATTCGACCCCTTCTTTTTCCTCTGTTGAAAGTGAAATTGATTTAATCATTTCTTCCCAAATATCCTTGGTTTTTATATAATACCAAATAGCTTTTTGTTCAAGTTTTTTAACTTTTTCTGTGTTGATATTTGTTATTGATGATTCTAAAGAAGCTCGAGCTTTAAGATGGCAAGCTTTCCCCATATCATAGTGAAATTGGGCTCTTATTTGTTGCTTCTTTTTTTCCTCATGTTGTTTTAAATAAAACAATCTTTTTGACAACAAACTAAGACCTGAGTATAATTTTGAGGCAAAATAAATATTATTATTTGTTTCTTCACGTAATGCAGCAATACTTTGAGCGAAAATCCTTGATTCTTCTGAATTTAATTCCAAATTTTCAGAATCAAGTGTAACTCCCATATCCTTTTGATCCACAACCGCGGCACTAAAATATGCTGATGTTTTATATATTTTACTGCATTCTGTCATTGCAATTATCGCATTTTCCCATTCTCCATCTTCTTCGTACCTCTCAGAAAGTTGAGAATACGCTCTTGCCATAACCCAAAGAGCACGAGCACATTCAAACATAATGTCTTGAATCTCTATTTCTTTGTTAGCTAAAGGATCTTGGAATGTCCTCTTAATATCTAAATCTTTTAAAATCTCTTTATGAGCTTTGTTTTGATAATTATTATTTAATGCTTTCGTATATTCTAAAACTAGATTTAAATCATCAAGAGCAAAATGTTCATCTTCTTTTACAAGAGCATCTTCAATTTTTTTAATCTTGAAGTGTAAGTATCGAATTCTTTGCATAACTTCTTCTTGGAAAAACATCAGAATCAGCATTTTTTATTAGAGTTAAATTATGTAAGAATATTCATAGTTTCCTTTAAAACCTTTTGAATAACAATAATCATTCAATTAGTATTCATTTATTGTTATATTAAAAGTTCTCTAGGTATAGAGTTCTATAATTTCTTTAATAAATTTAATGTCATCTTGAACAATTTTATGATATGGAGATTCATCATATTCTTCAGATTCTCCTTGGTATTCTACAAAATATTTAAGAACCTAATCAACATAACAGTAGATGGACTTTACTCATATGAAAATTGACTAAAAATAAAACTTATAAAAAAAATATGAAAAAATAACTATATTATTTAGTTTTTTGATTTTGAAATAGTATACATATCTTCAAGTAAACTGAGATATTCTAATAACACTTTATCTGCTTTAGATTTTTGTTCATGTGTTCGCTTAATAACGTTTAAAAGATATTTAGGAAAAAATATATCAATATAAAAATCTGTAAGGAGCGTATAATATTCAGTTCCATTCTCATCCTTGAAGATTTTTATCAAATTTGTATCCCATAGCTTCTTTAATACTCTATAAATATCACTGACTCCTTTATTTTTTAATTTTTCAAAGTCTTTCATCGTAACTATTGCTGTTCTCAATAAACGGATTGTTTCATATACTTCAGGATCAATTAAAATGGAGAGAAGCTCAATATTATCCTCTTCGGTCGGTTGATATTCATTGAAGAATTTCTGAACTTCATCTTGATAAATCTTTGTAAGTTGTGCAGGTAAGCCATGACTCATAGGATCTTTGAATAATGTGTCAGCAGGTACCCTTAGCATGAAAAAATCTTTTGTAAGAAAGATAAGCTCGGAAGGAATTCCTTTTACTGAAGTTACTTTTATTAACTCAATCTTAATAAGATCAGCTAATATTGCTTCTAGATCGATAATACCCTCTAATTCACTGTCTTTTACCCATATTGTCAACTCTGATTTCGTAATTACTCCATAATCTCTTAAGATATTAATCACCATTCGTTTGATATCATCTTGATAATAGTAAAGCAAATTTTGTTCTTCAGTTAGAGAAGGATAAACCGATAAACGCTGAAAAAGCGAAGGAATCATCTGGAGATAATAATCTTCATCGAGGTGTTGAAGAATCAATTGCGCGATATTTGGCATTGCTCCTTCATACATATCAGGGTCATCATCTATACTTAAAATTAGAACGATATAATAAGCTGATTCCGGACCAGTATAATATGATAAGACGTTTAGATTACCCCTAATTAATGAAACTAAACCTCTTTCACCACTATATTCATGTGCTCCGTATATTTGCATCAAAGTTTTGTCTGAAACATTAACATCTTCTGGATATTTTGATATGAGCTCTGCTCCAATCCTCTCATCCCATTTCATCAAAATTAGTCCCAATGGTTTTAGATAATGTTCTCCTTCTGAATCGGCCTTTCTTAGTTTATGTATCTTTTTGCTTTTTTTAATTTCAATTCCTAATATATCTCCTAATGAAAGTCCAATAGCACTCCACCTATCTCTTACTATCTCACCAATAAAAACTTCTTTTTTTTGATATAACAACGATTCTGAGATATCTCGTTTGCTTTTAATTTCCTTTTGCATTTGTCTTATATTCTTAACAAAAGTTGGAATTGTTGCATGCTTATATACCCTATAGCCAACTATACTTCCAACAGTTGCAAGAATAGCAAATACGATTAATAAAAAGTAGAAAGTTGGCATGCCTGGGAATATCTCTTCCATTTCAACTGTAATGGTGATTTGGAACTCTTCTGAAAAGTAGTCCTCTCTGGTAATATTGATAATTCCTGTAAGGGTTTTTGATGAGAAAAAAGCATTGATGTTACTGGTACGAAAATTAAATATGTATGTGCCGTTACCAGATTCGTTAAATTGATATACTTTGTCTCTTATTATTAATCTAACAGAAGCATTTAATAAAGGAATCCCTTCTCGAGTTGGATCAGTCAAGTTTATTTGAATTGGGATTGTATGCCCTTTAACAACACTTATCTGATAATTTTTGAAATTACTCCCTAAAGAATATGATAAAAACCTTGTCTTAATTGTTAGAAGAATCATAGCAATTTTATATTCATAATTATCTTTCTCCAAATTAACAATTAAAAGATAATCTCCAACAGCTCTGATTTCAGAGTTAAAATCCAAAACAAGAGATCCATCATCTTCTTGTATTAATGTTCCTTCACCATTAGCAGTTACATTTCCATCAATATCGTATTTTTCCCACCTAAAAGATTGAGTTTTTAAATCTGTAATTCTACTTCCTGTTAAAGCATCTGTATATAAAAAGGTAAAATTTCTTGCGTCTTTAACATAAATGAATTCAAGTTCTCTATATATTTTTGAATCTCCATTTATTAAAGTTAAGCGACTCATAACTACGAAATCCAAATCTTTTGAAGTTATCTTATAATTCTCTTTAAATACTTCAAAAATTATAGTGTAATAATCTGCATCTACTAGCGAAGTATCTATACTTAATAAAAATACTCCCAAACTGGGATAATAATCTACAACTCCAAAAATATCGGGTGATTCTTGTATAACATACGTTACTGTCCCTAATGCTGTGTAGGTAACTGTTCTTAAGTAACTGATTTTAAAAGAAAGGGTGAAATTAACTGGCTGATTTGTTTCAATTGAGGCTAAATATAAGATATCTTTATTAAAGCCATTTAACGAAAATATCCCTTGTCCAGGAAGAGTGTTTACCACAGTATATGTTTGACCGCCAATTGTAATGTTCATGGCAACCTCGGAAGGAGAAAAGGTTTTAGTTTGGTTATTAATACCACTTATTAATAAAACTGCGTATTTTTCATCCCAATCATTTGTTAAACTTAATTGATAAGTTCCATTATTAGGAATATTTTCTTGGACGTATGATATGTTAATAGTTTTTAGGTGCTCATTTTGATAAAAAGCTTGAATATGTTCAACCTTTATAATTGCATCGAATATGACATTTGGATTGCTTTCAACACTAAATAGATATTGATTAAATAGGGGATATATAATTTTATCATCTATTATTAATATTCCATTACCATTTTCATCTCCAGAATGAAGAGAATATTTAAAACCATCCGCAGTAGAGATATTTAAATTCGTGAGGGTAGATAAGTTTACTTTCTGCCATGTAGCGGTGTTGTAGCAATTTTGAATTATAAATGTAATATTCTTAATTACCCACCCCTCAGATTCAGATGCAAGAGCAATTGTATCTGAAATATTAAATTTTGCATATTGAATATTAATATCATTTCTAATGAAATATGCGTCGGCAATGATATCTATTGTATTATTGAATGTTCCACTAATAACGAATTCAAAATTGTTATCATATGTCGGGCTTTCTTTATCAATATTTAGGGTTATTCCTGTCCAGACTCCCAGATTATAGTCCCATCCTGCATGATTAGAGGTATTGAATATGCTATTGATGCCATAGGGATCTAAGATGGATAAATTAATATCAGATGCATTAGCATTCCATGAGATATTGTAAATATTGAATATTATTTTTGATAAATTCCAATTCACATTAATATCAGGCAGAGAAAATCGAAAACTGTTATTGATATCTTGAAAAATACTCGTTTCAGTTGTAAAACTTTCAGAAATTTCCCCATAAGCTTTTACCGAAAAGTCAATATTGTCTGACCAATAAACTGATTGTACTGAGTCATCATTTTGTGATTGATTGAGGATTAACTCATTTTGCAGAATACTCAATTGAAGCAGCAATTCCTGAGGAATTGAATATCCTGCTTTTTGGGCTGAAATAAATACTAAGTAGGTAATATCACTTTCTAAACTCTCTGTATCTATTATTGAATAGTGAGTTCCGATATAATCATTATCGAACCCAAAAGTCCCAGATTGAACAAAATCTGCTCCCTTAAATATTTCATATCTCATTATATCGCTATAAGTAGGGCCTAATAAATGTTCAGCTCCTATCGCCTTGCTCACATTGAACATTATCCTTAATTTCAACTGGGAGCCCCATTCCACAGATATATATGCTGATGGATTAAGAGATATAAGTTCTGTTTTATAATTTTCTAAAGAAACTTCAATATAAATGTTAAAGTCTTCTGTAGCAGATACTGTAAAATTTGTTTCTGTAACTAACGTTTTAGTAATACCAGTCATATTAAAATTTCTTAAAGCTCCAAAGAATTCCAATTGTAAAGAATAATTCCCATTTATCCCTGAAGAATTCAACCACCTTAATGTGGCTATGCCATTGCTATCGGTGGTTAAGTTAACAATGCTGTCTCCTGTAGTCGTAGTTAATAATAATTTTACCCCGTCTACTGGTTGTTTAGTAATAAGTGTCAGAATATTAAAGTTTACTGTTGTTAAACTCGCTTGGACTTGAATTGAAGAATTAGGAGTCGTAAGATCCCCCGATGCGACTTTTATAATATTTGGAATATAATTATTATCTTGATAATAGACGGAGTAATTATACTGATAAGGAAGTATGTTTACCCACCAAAATCTTGTCTGCCCACCACTATCGATCGAGCAGTTTTGGAGCTCATGAGTGCTGTTACCAACTATTACCCACCCAGAATCCAGCAAAACACCGTCAATATCAATTATTTCAAAGAAATTCGAACTAACATTACATATCAAGTTGATTATTTGAAACGATTGATTGATTAAGATCGCTTCAGAGGTAATATTTACAATTTCGACGTAGTTTCCAATATCTGAGGTTATCGAAGCAGTAAAATTATATTCTGCCTGAATTAAGTTCATGAATAATGTATTTCCATTTGAATCAGTTAAATTACTGCCTATTAACGTAGTTTGATTATATATTGAAATATTTGCGGAAGGAATATGGTTACCGGATAAGTCAATCGCATTGACTTGAAGATCGCTAAACATGATTCCCCCTAGACTCTGTTCTTCTCCTATAGAGTAAAAAGAATAAGGATCATACTGGTTATAATACTCTGTTTTAATCCAGTGTTTAGATCGAGTAATATTCAAAACTCTTATTTCATCTAAAAGTCCATCAAAATCATAAGTAGGATTCGCACATTGAAATTCAATACTTTGAGTATCAGCTAAGCTCAGTATGGTGCTAATATCTGTTCCTGAGTTTACCTCATAACCATCCTTATAAATGCGAATCAGATCGTTTGTTCTATCTACGATTCCTACTATATAAAACCAAGTATCGAATGTTATACTAGCATCGGGACTACCAATATTATCAATTCCATCAGTAATATGAAAAGATATACTATCTCCTGTCGTTGGAGTTCCAAAGCAATAA
>Ga0209536_100006840_pt1 | contig 17366 bp, 10 predicted proteins | sample DeeMarSeWOR28_12_FD_187461 | JGI IMG/M metagenome (GOLD analysis project Ga0209536, IMG submission 187461) | Marine sediment microbial communities from White Oak River estuary, North Carolina - WOR-2-8_12 (SPAdes) (version 2) | ecosystem: Environmental > Aquatic > Marine > Intertidal zone >... | reverse complement strand
CCTATCCGGACGGGCTCGTCTATGGCACAACATATTACTGGCGAATTGACGAGGTCAATGAGTTGGATCCTAACAGTCCGTGGGTGGGTGATGTCTGGAGCTTTACGGTTCCACCCAAAACCGCTTTTGATCCGATCCCGGCCGATGGAGCTAAATTTTTAGAGCCGGATGTGGAACTTAGCTGGTCTCCTGGTTTCGGTACGAAACTGCACAATGTTTATTTCGGCGATAATTTTGACGATGTTGACGCCGGTACAGGCGGCACTTCAAAAGGGGCCGAGGGAACGACATCCTTTACTCCCGGAACTCTTGAGCCTGGTAAGACTTATTACTGGCGAATCGACGAATATGACGGCTTTGAGACGCATAAGGGTAATGTATGGAGCTTCACGGTCGCAGGCACCGGTGGCGGCGTGCGGGCGGATTATTACCAGGGGATGAATTTTGAAAGTCTTGTCCTGACCCGCACTGATCCTCAAATCAATTTTAACTGGGGCGATCCGGGCGGACCTGATCCGGCGGTCGGCGACGATAACTTCTCAGTCCGATGGACGGGTGAAGTAGAAGCGGTGTTCACCGAAACCTACACATTCTATCCCAGAACAGATGACGGCGTGCGCCTTTGGATTGATGGTCAATTGCTTGTTGACCGCTGGGTGAACCGCTCGGCCACTGAGAATAGTGGAATGATTGATCTTATAGCCGGTACTACGTACAACCTGGTTATGGAGTATTATGAGGATAGTGCCGGTGCTGTGGCAGAGCTGCGCTGGTCGAGCCCCCGGACGCCAAAGCAGCTAATTCCACAGGCGGCACTATCCTTACCTGTCAAGGCAAGTAGTCCTACTCCGCGCAGCGGTTCAATCGACGTCAAACAGACAATTGTCCTTAGCTGGGGTCCTGGAGACGACGCTGCTTCGCACGAAGTGTACTTTGGCACAGATGAACAAGCAGTAAGAAACGCCACTCAAGCTTCGCCGGAATTCAAAGGCACAAAAGCGCTGGGTGACGAGACCCATAATCCCGGCAGTTTGGCCTGGGCTACCACATACTATTGGCGAGTAGATGAGATTAATCCAGCTAATCCGGACAGTCCGTGGGTGGGTAATGTCTGGAGCTTCACTACAGCCGACTTTTTGATCATCGACGATTTCGAGGGCTATAATGCCGGCGAAAATCAGATATGGTTCTCGTGGCACGATGGGCTTGGTTATGGCACGCCGGGTGTTGATCCTTACTTTGCCGGTAATGGGACCGGAGCGGCTGTAGGTGACGAGACCACTCCTTCATTTACCGAGGAAACCATCGTTCATGGCGGCAGTCAGTCAATGCCATTGACTTATGACAACAATAAGCAGGATTATGCTAAGTATTCGGAAGTAGAGCTTACTTTGATTGCGCCACGTGACTGGACCCAGGGAAATGCTGCGGAATTGTCGATATGGTTCCAGGGTCGTCCGGCATCTGTCGGCAGCTTCGTAGAGATACCAGTCGGCACCTACACGATAACCGCTACAGGTGCAGATATCTGGGGCAACTCGGATGAGTTCCACTTCGCATTCAAAACACTTGCCGGAGTTGGTTCGATCGAAGCGCAGGTACTCAGTGTCGATAATACTGACCCATGGGCCAAGGCTGGTGTTATGATCCGCGAGACGCTGGATGCCGACTCTGCACACGCAATGATGGTTGTAACGCCTGCTTCCGGCATGTCCTTCCAGCGACGCCCCGATGCAGGTGGTGACAGCTTCTCCAACGATGATACCGGCGGCATAACTGCTCCATACTGGGTGAAACTCGAGCGCGACATGGCAGGCAATTTTTCAGCATACAGCTCAACCAACGGTTCAACCTGGCAGAAACTGGGTGCAGCAGAACCAATTCAGATGGGTACAAATGTCTATATAGGTTTAGCGGTGACTGCCCATAATGCAACAGCGGCATGCGAGGCGGTATTCTCTAATGTTACGATAACCGGTACGGTCAGTCAGCAGTGGGCGAATCAGGATATCGGTATAGCCAGCAACGATGCTGAGCAGCTTTATGTGGCGGTCTCCAACAGCGCCGGAAATCCTGCTGTAGTTGTTCATGACGATCCGGCTGCAGCGACGATAGACACCTGGATCGAGTGGGTAATTCCGCTACAGGTTTTCGCAGATCAGGGCATCATCCTGACCGACGTTGACAGAATTGCTTTCGGCCTGGGGACACAGGGTAATATGATGATCCCCGGCGGTTCAGGTAAGATGTACTTTGACGATATTCGGCTGTACCGGTCGAGAGAATCTGCGGAAGAGTAAAAGCTGATTTCGCTTGAATAGTAACAGAATTTCGATCCATTGGGGCCTGTACTTATCGATTCGATATAGGCCCCTTTTTCGTGTTTGTCTTCAAACTCTCGAAAAATTGGCTGACCGTCAATATACGGTTGTTACAGCGTTTTTACTTGACGAAAGGGCAATTAATCTGGTATAAATAATTCTATGGAAACGTGGATTTTTGCTTCGTGATGGACGGCAAAAACCTGTCTATCGAAGGAAGGAGGCGATATCAAACTGCTGCTGTATTTGGTGAACGAAAAGAAAAATAATCTGCCCGTGGATTATTGTAGACCTTTCAATGTCAACTCTCTTTTTGAAGGAAAAACATTATGTGTAAAGAATTGTTTTGTTCGTTGCTGATACTGGGGATTGTTCTTACCAGTGGGGCTCGCGCTGATATTTTCGAAGGCCTTATCGGCTGGTGGATGTTCGACGAAGGCACAGGTACAACGGTAGCGGATTCATCCGGTAACGGGCATGACGGCTTTTTCGTCGATGGCGAACCCGAATGGGTCCCCGGTGTGTACGGCAAAGCCCTGAGGTTCGACGGCGAAAATAAGGTTGAAATCCCCGACCATGAAGATTTCCACCTGACAAACGCAATTACAGTGGCCTTGTGGATGCAGCCGGAAGGAGATCAACCCGATTACGCCAAGCCGTTCATTAAACAAAAATCAGGGGAATATCCTTACGCCCTACAATATAACACTGCTCAGGGCATTTATGCCACAATCAATGCTTCGACTCGTTATGATACCTCCCCGAGGATTCAAAATTTTCCCGGCGAATGGGCGCATATGTGTTTCACGTACGACGGTAGCGTCCTGATTCTGTATAAAGATGGAGAGGAAGCCGGCCGTGTTAATGCGTCAGGTGACCTGCAGCAGAATGATTTGTCGCTTTCCATTGGCGGCCGGCTCGATTCTGATCAGAACTTCATCGGTATTATTGATGATGTGCGGCTTTTCAATCGTGTGCTGACCGTTGAGGAAATTCAGGAGATTATGGTAGATGCTCCCGCCGCCACGGTTACCGATCCGAGCCCGGCCGATGGGGCGGAAGATGTGCTGCGAGACGCGGTACTTAGCTGGGTGCCGGTAGAGGCTGCTACCCAGCACGATATTTATTTCGGCACTGATGCACAGGCAGTAGCAAATGCAGACACATCTGATACAACCAATATATATCGCGGCCGTGTAAATACCGGCAGCTATACTCCCACTGGGAAGCTCGTATTCGGTGAGACTTACTACTGGCGCGTCGATGAAACCGGTGCTCCGCCGGACAATACGGTGCTCAAAGGTAATCTCTGGAGCTTCATGGTTGAACTATTCGCTTATCCAGTTACGAACATAGTCGCGACGGCTTCCAGCAGCGAGCCAGGCAAAGAGGCTGAACATACTGTTAACGGCTCCGGGCTTAATGAGGACGGTTTACTGCACGACATCGGAAGCGTGGGAAATATGTGGCTGAGCGCTCGGGATGGGAATCAGCCGACCTGGATCGAATTTGAGTTCGACAGAGTGCACAAGCTCAGCGAAATGTGGGTATGGAATTCGAATGATAGTCTGGAGCAGGTTATCGGTTTGGGATTCAAAGATGTTGAAATTGAGTATTCAACCGATGGAGTCGAATTTAGTACGCTGGGCACGACACATGAATTTACCCAGGCGCTTGGCGCGGTAGACTATGCTCACGATACCAATATTGACATGGAAGGCATGGCGGCAAAGTATGTCAGACTTACAGCCAACAGCAACTGGGGAGACATCCTGCAGCAGTTCGGTCTCAGTGAGGTGAGATTTTTCTCCATACCTGTAAGTGCAAGAGCGCCCTCCCCGGCCGCCGGGGCAACCGATGTGGTTCTGGATCCGACACTTGAATGGACGGCAGGTAGAGAGGCGGCCGGACACGATGTGTATTTCAGCGAAGACCTGCAGGCCGTGATAGACGGCACCGCGCCGGTTACGGCTTTGACCGAAACCAGCCACGGCCCGATGTCACTCAATGTAGGCACAACTTACTACTGGCGTGTCGATGAGGTAAACGATGCCGAAATTCCCGCTATATGGCCGGGCGTCATCTGGGACTTTACTACAATTGATTCTCTTGTCGTGGACGATTTCGAAGGCTATGACGCTAATGATAACCAGATATGGTATGTGTGGAAGGATGGGCTTGGCTATGGCGCACCGGGAGTTCAACCTTATTATGCCGGCAACGGCACAGGCTCGGCAGTGGGCGACGAGAACACAGATTCGTTTACCGAGGAAACAATCGTCCACGGAGGTAGTCAATCGATGCCGTTGGCCTATAACAACAATAAACCGGGCTATCTGAATTATTCCGAGGTAACTATGACGCTGAGTTCACAGCGGGACTGGACGGCCAGTGGTGTAAAAGAATTATCACTGTGGTTCAGAGGTTTCCCCGAATCGGCAGGCAGTTTCGTCGAAGGGCCTGTTGGTACTTATACGATGACCGCCTCCGGTGAGGATATCTGGAATGAGGCGGATCAATTCCACTACGCCTTCAAGCAGCTCACTGGTGCTGGCTCGATTGTCACGAAAGTCGATAGCGTCGAGAACACAAATCCCTGGGCCAAGGCCGGCGTGATGATTCGCGAGACGCTCGATCCCGGCTCGAAGTTCGCCGCAGTTTATATCACGCCCACCAACGACGACGGCACGCCGACAAACGGGTGCAGGTTCCAGATCAGGGTCGATACGGACGGCAGCGCCACCAGCGATTCGAGTCCGACTATGGTAGCAACACCTGAGCAAATGGCAATTACGGCGCCATATTGGATTAAATTAGAGCGTGATATCTCCGGCAACTTCAGAGGTTACTATTCCAGCGACGGCGTGAACTTCCAGTCGATGGTCTTGAGGCCGAACATTTCTATGGGCCCGAATGTTTATATCGGCCTGGCATTGACCAGTCATGACGTTGCTCTGACATGCGAAGCCGTATTCTCCGGTGTCGAGACAACCGGCACGGTCACGGGGCAGTGGCAATCGCAGGATATCGGCATTTCCAGCAACAGCAACGATTCGATGTATATAGCTGTCGGAAACAGCACCGGCACTCCGGCTATTGTTTACCACGACGATCCGGCCGCTACGCAAATAGACACATGGACAGAATGGGTTATTGATCTGAATGAATTGGCGGACCAGGGTGTGAATCTTACCGACGTGGACTATATCTCGATCGGTTTGGGCAACAGGGACAATCCGCAACCCGGCGGTTCAGGAAAAATGTTCTTCGACGATATCCGGCTGTATGGGCCAAGAGTCGCTGCTGAGTAATTAATACAGCTTTTAGCTGGAACAGTATAAGAATGTCGGTAAATTAAGGGCCTATACCCGAGTGATTGCGTATAGGCCCATTTTGTTTGCAATATGCGGCACGAAATTAAACATCGAGGTTCTGGACTTCGAGGGCATGGTCCTGGATGAAGTTCCGGCGTTTTTCCACATCGCCGCCCATCAAGATACTAAAGAGCCGGTCGGCCTCGCCTGCATCATCGATCCTGACATTCAATAGGGTCCGCGTCTGGGGATTCATCGTCGTGTCCCACAACTGATCGGCGTTCATCTCGCCAAGACCTTTGAAGCGTTTTATCTCGATTCCTTTGCCGCCTATCTGCCTGATTCCGGAACAGATATCACCAAGTGAGACAATATCATATTTGTCTTCGCCGTTGATAAGCTGGAACTTGGTCTGCAAAGCCTCGCCGGAAACAGCCTTGGCAGGCTTAAGCAGGAAATCGTTCAAATCCAGACCTAACTTCTCCTTTAGCTGTTCGTTTATCTCATTGATTCGGTCGACCTCATGAAGCTCTTCGGCAAAAACCTCTTCTTCATCCTCGCTATCAGGAATGGTCGCAGTCTTCTCTTTTAACTCGTTGACCCTCTTTTCGTATTCCTCCCTTTCGTAATAAATTTCCTCCTGGCCTTCAGTGCAGAGACGGAACGGCGGCAGTCCACCTTTATCCGGATTGTAATAGGCGCCGACGAATTCGAAGAAGTTAATACCCCGCCTGTTCAGGACGGCGATGATTCGTTCGGCCTCGGCCAGAATCTTGACAAGATTGGCCATTTCTTTTCCGGAGACACAGGACTCGGCGTTTTTGTCTTTGCTCTCTGATTTAGACTTGCCCCTGTACCGCTCCTGGTGCAGGGTGCTCTTCTTAGTTTCCTTGCCCTTGCCGTTCCTGATGAGAAGCTCCGTACCCTCCAGACCGCGGCTAATCATCCGCTTACGCATTTGATTCTCACTGAGAACATATTCGGATTTCTTTTTGCCTTTGACCTTAACTTCGTACAGCGGTGGTTGGGCGATATAAATCATGTTCTCCAGAAACAGTTGCTGCATTTGTCTGAAGAAAAAGGTCAGCAGCAGCGTTCTGATATGGGCGCCGTCAATGTCTGCATCTGTCATCAATATTATCTTGCCGTATCTGCACTTGCCCAAATCGAACTCATCTGTGCCGATGCCGGTCCCCAGTGCGCTGATAATGGTTCGAATCTCATCGTGTGCCAGCATCTTTTCCAGTCGCGCCTTTTCCACGTTGAGAATTTTCCCCTTCAGCGGCAGGATCGCCTGAATGTTTCTGTCCCGTCCGGCCTTTGCCGAGCCGCCGGCCGAGTCACCTTCGACGATAAAGACTTCGGTGGTTGTCTTTTCCTTGCTCGCACAGTCCCAAAGCTTGCCGGGCAGGTTGGCGGTGCTCAACGCTCCTTTTCTTCTGGTCAGCTCGCGGGCCTTCCTGGCGGCTTCTCTTGCCGCGGCGGCCTGGATGGCCTTGTTCAAAATCCTTTTGGCCTCCGGCGGATGCTCTTCCAGATAAAGACCTAACTGTTCGTTAACTGTGGTTTCGACAAAACTGCCCACCTCCGGATTGGTCAGCCTGACTTTTGTCTGGGCCTCGAAGTGCGGGTCGGCAAGTTTTACTGCTACTACCGCAGTTAAGCCCTCGCGCAAATCATCGCCGGTGGTACCCTGGCTGGTCTTCAACAGGTTATTGCTCCTGGCGTAATAATTCATCGTTCGTGTAAGCGCAGTCCGGAAGCCCGAAAGATGCGTGCCGCCGTCGATATTGCGGATGTTGTTGGCAAAAACCAGTACGTTTTCGGTGTAACCATCGTTGTACTGCATCGCCACTTCACAGTTCAACATGGACTTAGTATCTTCCCTTGCCAAATAGATAACATCTTTATGAAGCGTTTCTTTGCCCTCGTTTAGATGTTTGACGAATGCCTTAATCCCATCGGCGAATTCGAAAACCTCTTTCTTATCGTTTCTGTCGTCTTTGAATGATATCCGGAGCCCGCCATTGAGGTATGCCAATTCCCGGATTCTTTTTTGCAACGTATCGTATGCAAATTCGGTATCGCCGAATATTTCCTCGTCGGGCTTAAAAGTTATTTTTGTGCCGCGTTTAGAAGTCTCGCCGATTTCTTTAACGCTGCCCTTGGCGACGCCTCTTACACATTCGAAGTAATACTGCTTTCCGTCGCGATACACGTCGGCTTCGAGCCATTCGCTCAGGGCGTTAACAACGCTGACGCCGACACCGTGCAGCCCGCCGGCCACCTTGTAACTGTCGCTGTCGAACTTGCCGCCGGCGTGCAGCTTTGTGAGCACGACTTCCAAAGCACTAATCTTCGCGTCTTTATGCATCTCGACCGGGATGCCCCGGCCGTTATCCTCGACGGTGCAACTGCCGTCAGGGTGGATATGCACGCTGATATTGTCACAAGAACCAGCTAAGGCCTCGTCGATAGAATTATCCAAAACCTCGTAGACCAGATGATGCAGCCCAGCGCTGCCGCGGTCGCCGATATACATATCCGGCCGCTTGCGCACCGCCTCCAGGCCCCCGAGGATTTTTATGTTACCGGCGTCGTATTTATGGTCCTTCATACCAATTCTCTGCCTCTCTTATATATCGTCATTGTTCATTGATAAACTATTGATGTTCTTGATGTTCTCGCTCCTGATATTACTGCTGAAAAGTTATGCTTCAGGCGACAACGAGCTTGATCTTCGTGAGCCTGGCTCTCGGACATTGTCGCTGCAGCTCATCGAGAAGCTCCGAACTGCATAACTGCAACTCGAACTTATAAGACGGCGAATCCACCTGCACTTCCAACTGGCCGCCGGAAATATCGACAATTTCACAATGCCCGCACAGTTCTGCCGGAAGCAGCCGGTTCCAGACTTCATCGACCTCGCTGAACCGGGCCTGCTGCGGCGAAATCCGCTCGTCCAAAAGCTTCTGGGCAACCTGACCCAGGTTGGCGGCCTTATACGATTTCCATGATCTTCGCCACCTGGTGGTATTTAATAATCGTTCGTCCTCATCCATAACGCGTTTAATTATCCCAGGTTAATCGGCATCAGGACATAAAGAAAATTCGTCCCGCTTTTAATAAGTCCCGGCCTGTCCGACTGGCCTAATTCGAAATCAAATTCCGGCGTCTTGATTACTCTCAGAACATCAATCAAAAATTGCGGACTAAAGCCGATATCAATCGGCTCGCCCTTGTAATCGACAGGCATATCAACTTCTGCATCGCCGGTCTCCGGTGCCCTGCCGGTAAAGATCATTTTCCCCTTTTGAAGCGACAGTTTAATCCCTCTCGATTCCTCGCTCGTCAGAAGCGAAGCCCGGCGAACGGCGCTGAGCACCGCCTCGGTTGAAAGCGAAAGTTTCTTGTCGTAATCGGTCGGGATAATGTCCTCGTATTTCGGGAAGTTGCCCTCGACCAGGTTCGAGCTTATCACCACGTTGGCACAGCTCATCAGAATCTGGTTATCGACGAGCTTTACGGCGACGGCGTCTTTCTCGCCGGCGCCGATTTTATCCAGCAGGCCCATCGCCTTGCTCGGCACGAGAATGTTTGCCGGCACCTCGCCTTTCGGCGCCGCTGCAAGGCCGACCCGGCAGCGTGCAAGTCTTCTGCCGTCGGTGGCGACCAGCATTAATTTCTTGTCCTTAATCTCCCACAGCACGCCGTTAATCGCATAACGGCTGCTCTCCTTGGCCGCGGCAAAAAGACACTGCTCGATGCCGGACTGGAGATTTGCCAGGCTAATCTTTATATCGCCGGCGCCGTCGAAATCCGGGACGACCGGATACTGGCCTGGCTCGTGCCCGTAGATTGTAAAGTGGCTGTCGGAGCCTGTGATCTTACAGGCGCCCTCGGAGGCCTCTAACACTAAAACCTCATCGACGCTCTCGCGCACAATCGCTGCCAGACGGTCCGCAGGGACGATAACTTCGCCCGGCTTATCGACCTGGACCTCGGATATTAGGTAATTTATGCCGACCTCCAGGTCTGTTGCGCACATCCGAACTTCTTTCTTGTCGGCGGTGATTTGCACGCAGCGCAGAATCGGCTTCGGCGTCCGGCTCGGCACCACTGACGTCAAAAGCCCCAGGGCCTCGGCAAGAGCGCTTCTGTTGAAATTTGCCTTCATAATAAACCTCTATGTTTAATTATAAAAAGGGTCAAAATATCGCGTTTTTCACGCTTCAGATTAAACATCTTAGTCTACACCGAAACGCACAATTCCACAAGCTTTTTTCGCAAAAAAGCAAAAGCTTATTGCACACAAATCCTTGCCCAACTTAACCTGTTTGCAACCTTGGATTTAACGCTATTTGCCTCTCGCAGACGTGCTTAAAATGCTTGCTTATTTCTGTTATTGAAGTTATGTTCTGTCGGAAGCATTAGTATTGCATATTGCAGTTTTGCGTACAGTCGGTGGATCGGCGGGTAAGTTTGCAAACGATGAAAGTTGACAATATGGATACAGAAATGGCAAGGATCTTAAATCGGGGAAAAGCCGTTGTTGCACTGATATATATTCTCTTGGCTCTTACCATTGTTGGATGTGCACCATCGGTGAAGCTTCAAAGGGAATTTTACCGGCCGACGGGGGTCAGTCCATCATGCCGGGAAGTGTTTGACAAACACAGCGAATCCATGCCGGAGAGGATGAAAAGACATAAGATACCCGGTCTGTCCGTTGCGGTTGTAGATAGAGACGGCATCTTGTGGTCGGCGGGATTCGGAAGGACCGGCAGGGGCAGTCAGCCGGTTACGCCGGAGACGCTCTTCAGCATTCAATCCATGTCGAAAACGTTCACCGCAACTGCCGTGATGATCGCCGTGCAGGATGGGCTGGTCGATCTGGATACGCCGATTACGGAGTACCTGCCTGAATTCACCGTCAACAGTCGCTGGGAGGAGAATCCACAGGACAAGATGACATTGCGTCACTTGCTGACCCATACTGCCGGTTTTACCCATGAGGCTCCCGTCGGTAATAATCTGGATAACCGTTACGGCTCGTTCGAAGAGCACGTCCTGAGCATTTCGGATACGTGGCTAAGACACCGGGTTGGCGCCAGGCACAGCTATTCCAATCTTGGTATCGATCTTGCGGCATATATCGTGCAAGTAAAATCGGGTATTCCCTTCACCGAATACATGAAGAAAAAAGTTTTCGATCCGCTGGGCATGTCCACCAGCTCTATGGATTATGACTTTGTCGAACAATATACCGACCGGGCGCTCGGGCACTATCCATTTGTAGCCGAAGTCCCGGTAGCAATACCAATGATTGGTGCCGGAGGAGTTTACACCAGCGCCGCCGAATTATCTCGTTTTGTGCAGTTTCACCTCAATCGCGGCACAATCGAAGGCCGGCGCCTTCTGCGTGCCTACTTGATTGATACGATGTATAAGTCATCTGAAGTCTCGCCGGAAGCTGGCTTGGGGATTGGTGTCCACAAAAAACATGACACATACTTCCTCAGCCACGGCGGCGGCGGTTACGGCTTCTTGACAACAATGAAGTGGTATCCCGAATACGGTATCGGATGTGTAGCACTAACTAACAGCACAACACACGATGAGCAGAATGCCAAGATTACAGACGAAATTCTGGATGAACTTATTTCGACGAATGTAGTTACGAAGGACACATCAGGTGACATCCCACCAAGCGATCAATTGATAGGCAAAGATGAGAAACTGACCGTTTTAGCCGAGGGTGGGCCTGTCCATACACCAACGCCCTACAAGTCGGAGTGGAGCCGATATACGGGGACCTACAGATACATCGCTAAGGGATATAAACTGGATTTGATTGTCCGTTTTCTTCTGTCGCTGGGCTATTGTGATGACGGCATAAAACTCGTCGTCGTGAAAAAAGACGGCTACCTTTGTATCGGTGATGAAAAGCTCCAGGAGTATCAACCGGGGCTTTTTTTCACTCCGTCGGGAGAGGCGCTGGATCTCCGGGGTCCGGTGCCGAGTTGGAGGAATATCAAAATGGAGAAATCAATCTTTTTTTGGAGCCTGTAGCACTGTGTAAATAAACATTCCTAAAACGGACAACATTGGCTAAACTAAAAGAATAAAGGAGAAGTCCCCGCCTTTGGCTGGTGTGGAAATTTGCAGATGAAAAAGAAAAAAAAGAAGACAAAAAAAAGTAAAAGAAGAACAGATGATATTCGTAATCAGGCCTTCGATGCGATGTGGCAAATTATCGAGCTGACAGATACCTTCTGTCAGAATCATCTCAATGAAGAATATCGCGAATTGTGTGAGGATTTAACATGGGCTGCTTTCGAGGAGGATTTGCCATTGGAAAAAGGTCGGCCGGCCGGTTGGGCCAGCGGGATAGTTCACGCTATCGGCTTTGTCAACTTCCTTCATGACCCCAGCCAGCCGCCACATATGACCTCAACCCAACTGGCAGAGGGATTCGGAGTTTCGCAGCAGACAATGATGACCAAATCGAAAACTATCCGCGATAAGCTTGACATTATGCAAATGGATCCCGACTGGTGCCTGCCCTCACTACTCGATGACAATCCGCTGGTCTGGATGCTGGAGGTCGACGGACTCGTAATAGATGCCCGCTATGCCCCGCTGGAATTTCAGCAGGAGGCGTACCAACTGGGATTGATACCCTACATTCCCGGAGAAGATTCACCGGATGAACCTGAGTCACAGTCCGGCACCGGGGCAAGAATTATAGAATTTCCTTCCGAACAGAGCAAGCCTTCCGAAGCACAATCTACGCAGAAACAAAAGGACGATGGACCGAATCTGTTCAAAGAACACGAACAGTAGAGACATAAGGGTATAATGACTGATAATGAAATAGGGTATCCTGAACCGAGTCACGAGCCGCAAGTACCGGGCGATGAACTAAGAGCCATGAGCAACGCTGGTGTTGCCGCCGACAAGAAAACGCAACCGGTGACTTACAGTATTGCACTGCGATGCGGCGGCGGCGGCGTGCTAATGGGCATGGCGAACCTCGTACCCGGTATCAGCGGCGGCACAATGCTGCTGGCTGCAGGCATTTACCCGCGATTCATAAGCTCGCTGGCCGACTTTACCTCGCTGAAGTGGCACAAGTCCAGTCTACTGACGCTCGGTCTGGTGCTGGGGGCAGCTGCCGTAACTATACCGCTGCTGGCTGGGTCCATCAAAGATTTGGTAGTCAATCACCAGTGGGTAATGTACAGCCTGTTCATCGGATTGACTCTGGGTGGCGTGCCGGTCGTATGGAAGATGATAGACCGGGCGACTGTCGGGGTTTGGGTCGGAGCGATAGTTGGACTCGTAGTCATGGCGGCAGTGGCGTCGATACAATCGCTGGGAGTCAAATCGACGGCTGCGTCAGACAGCCTACCGTTAATGTTTATTGCGGGTGTGATCGGTGCCAGCGCGATGATCCTGCCGGGCATAAGCGGCGGATACCTGATGCTGGTGCTCGGCGTCTATGTCCCGGTTCTTGGGGCTATCGACACAGTATGGGAGGCGGTTAAGAGCGGCAACTTCCCACAGGCTATTTCTCCCACGCTAACAGTCATTCTTCCGCTCGGCGTAGGGGTAGTGATCGGCGTGGTCGCGGTTAGCAACGCCCTGAAATGGCTGCTGGCTCGCTTTGCGGGGCCTACACTCGGTGTATTGCTCGGGCTGTTGATCGGAGCGGTCGTCGGACTGTGGCCGTTCCAGGAGCCGGTCAAGCCGGTAGTCGGGCAGGTGATCAAGGGGCAGGTGATGACCGAAGAAAAAATAGCCGAGCTCGACAAAGATGATTGGCCGACCCAGACATTTGCCCCCGCGGTCGGTCATGTCTTCGGAGCGATGGGAATAGTGCTCGTGGGATTTTCGGTGACGGTGGCGATTGCCTGGTTCAGCAATGAACGCAAGGCTGTGCCGGCAGGCGAGGCAAAAAACAGCTCGTAGCGACCATGAGGCTTTCGATGCACCGACACGATGGCGGATAAGGTGAATCGCGTTAATATTTACTAACTTTTGAAGAACCTATTGATTGGTGGACTGCTTGTGGTAGAATGACGGCATTTAAATCCCTGGTGGAACCAGGGCGAAATATTGAGCTTTCATTATGAATGATAAGCAAAAACAAACACTCCTAAAGGTTGCCCGCGATACTGTCGAGGCAGTAATCAGGCAGCAGAAAATCACCAAACCGGAATCGGATGATCCTGAATTGAACGCACCTTGCGGCTGCTTTGTGACATTGAAGAATCACGAACAATTGCGCGGTTGCATTGGGCAGTTCATTTCAGACAGCCCCCTGATTGAATTGGTTGTCGAAATGGCGAAGGCCTCTGCTACCGGTGACCCGCGTTTCTTTGCCGATCCGATTACTACCGGCGAGCTGGAAAAACTTGATGTCGAGATTTCAGTTCTCTCGCCGCTAAAGCGGACGGACGATCCGTTGAGCCTGAAGCTGGGAGTTGACGGTATCTACATCAAGAAAGGCCGCATGTCCGGCTGTTTTCTGCCTCAGGTTGCCACCGAGACCGGCTGGAGCAAGGAGGAATTTCTCTCGTATTGCTGCGCTCATAAAGCAGGCCTTGCCGCCGATGCTTGGAAAGATCCTGAAACAGAAGTCTATCTCTTTACAGCCGAAGTATTCGGGGTGGACTTCAAAGACATATAGTCTTTAGCGAAAGACTCGGGAAGTAAGTCTTTAGCAATTCCCTTGAAACATTTCTATCCAGTCGCAACAAATTTTAACGAAAATAATACTTTCGTTTACAAAATCTTTTGGATTTGCTGTGATTTACTGCCGATGGTAAATACAGCGAGGAGTTGAGGAGGCGAATCTTGATCTTTCATGATCCCGGCAAAGCGGAGGATTGCCGGTTTAAATGCCTGACGCTTCGTTTGGAGGAAGGTTTGTGCTGAGAAAATCTACACTCATTTCGATCATTACGATTATATGTCTGACTAACTGTCAGTCCGATAGAATCAAAGCAGGGAATATAGTAGCCGAACGGAGGGACACCTGTGTCGAGATGATTGAATATTTAAGGCAGCAAAATCCGCCGGAGCTAAAAGCGGCTGAAGTCTGGAACAATACGTATAGCCGGGGATTGAAATTGACAACCACCCACTATGAGATTTTCACGACACTCTTGGAACCTTTGATGCTTCGGCGAAGCGCCAGGCTAATCGAGTCGGCATATAAGGCCTATAATCTTCAATTACCTGAACCGGTCGAAACAAAAATTAAGTTCACCATTTATCTTTTCGCCAATCGCCGGCAGTGGGAGGATTTCACTAATAACTTTGCCGGCGATCAGGCGGAAATCTTCTGCCGAATAAAGGCCGGCGCATATTGTCATAAAGGCGTGTGTGTAGCTTACGATATCGGCAGCGAGCGGACTTTTTCCGTCTTGGCGCATGAGGGATGGCATCAGTTCAGCAGCAGACATTTCAAGTTTCGCCTGCCGAGCTGGCTCGACGAAGGTGTCGCAATGTTATTCGAGATGCAGGCGGCCGAGAATGGGACATTAGTTTTTGAACCGGCCCAAAATACCTATCGATTGGAAACGCTGAAAAAGACGTTATCGAGAAATCAAATGTTGCCGTTAAGTAAGTTGATAGCAACGACTCCCGGCGAGGTGCTCGCGACCGACCAGACCGAAACGGTTGTGGGTTTTTACAGCCAGTCTTACGCCCTGATACGTTTTCTGCGGGAAGCAGACGGCGGCAAAAGGCTGGATGACTATCATCGACTGCTCGCAGACGGCCTGCGGGGAGACTGGCCGCTCGATGAGACCAGCAGAAAAATCGCCGCCGATAGAAATATCCCACGAAATATCCTCTGGAATCATCTCGTCAGTCTGGTATTATTTCACGAGTATATCGGCGATGATTATGAGCCGGTCGAGAAAGAATACCTGGCCTTCTGCCGGCAAATTGTCGCAGATTTGCCATAATAAAACAGTACAAGACTTGCCCTAAGGCGTAAGACAGGAACAATAAATGCCTCAAAAGAATCCGGCACCTCTCATTTTAGCATCGGCCTCGCCCCGGCGCAGACAGTTAATGTCCGAAGCAGGCTACGAATTTGAAGTTGTGCTGCCGGATGTTGACGAATCGGCTTTTGATGCCGACCAGACGAATCCTGTTGAATACGCCAAAAAGCTGGCGCTGGCCAAGGCGAAAAGTGTCTCCCGCAAACACCCGGACTCATTTGTAATCGGCGCCGATACTATCGTGGATTTCGCAGGCCGGGTCATTGGCAAAGCCGTCGACGCCGAAGAGGCCGAGCAAATCACCAGAAAACTTTTCAGTGAGCCTCACAAGGTCATTACCGGCATTGCAATTGTAAGACACAGCGACGGCACAGAATTGGTACAGAGTGACAGCACGACTGTTTATCCTAAGAAAATGACGGCAGAGCAAATCGCCGACCACATCAAGGGCGGCTCCTGGCAAGACAAGGCAGGAGCGTATGCCATACAGGAGACCGGCGACGAATTCGTCGAAAAAATCGAGGGCAGCATGACGAACGTGATGGGCCTGCCGATGGAGTTGCTGGAATCACTCCTTGCCGAACTGAATGTGTCTGTCAAAAGAGAACTAAAAGATTGACTTTTCCCGCAATTTCTCCGTTCCGGCTCAGACGGCACACACAGTCTCATTCCGATATTATCCTTGACGAGAGGTCGGCTAATCTGGTATAAATAAAATCATAATCAACTATGGTTTTTTATCATTTGCTACTTATATTAACTTTGTTGAGGAGGATTATTATGAGCAGAAAATCGATTTATTTGGTCTGTTTCGTTTTCATGCTGGGCATTGCTGGTAACGCGATGGCAGATGACTTTCGATGGGACAACAGCAGCGGCGATTCCCTCTGGCGAACTCCGGAAAACTGGGACCTCAATAAGCTCCCCGGCCAGAACGATGCACTCTACGTCGATTGGCTCGATGATCCCACTGAGATAATTATCGACGCCGATACCAAAGCTATGTGTAATAGCATAACTCTGAGCAATGATTCTGTTAGCAGACAGGATTTTGTCCACTTGCACATGACCGGCGGGACCTTAGTCGCTGGCAATCTCATCAGGATAGGAAGGGAAGAAACGGCCATGTTTACACTCGATGCAGGTGAGGTGACCTGTTACTCTTTTCAGCTCGGGCGAAAAGATCCCAGCAAGGGTGTGGCCTATATTAACGGCGGCACGGTAACCGTCGAAACCAATACGAGGGTCCCCCGCGGCGGCTCGCAAGGTAGTGAATTGCATCTTAACGGCGGGATTCTTTATACGGGTGGCCTGGTGATGAACGATCCGGATGATCCTTTGTCCGGGACCAACGGATGGACGGATATCACCGAAGGAGTAATGGTGCTGACGAACGAAGAAGATCAGACCGAGAAAATTGAGGAATATGCGACGAATGGCTGGCTCACGGCCTACGGTGTCAAGAGCGGCGAGCTTCTCGAAGACGGCCGGCTTGCCATGGTGGAGATGGACTATGACCTGACCAATCCCGGCATGACAACGGTATGGGCCACTGTTAGCGATCCGGTCCAGGCACGTGATCCTAATCCGCAGGACGGTGCCACGGTACAATTAATCGAAGCAAAAGCCGTTAGTTGGACGCTGGGTAGCACGGCGGTCCGACATGATGTGTACTTCGGCACCGACCAGGATGCTGTAACCAATGCCGGTAC
>Ga0209536_100006839_pt1 | contig 17367 bp, 14 predicted proteins | sample DeeMarSeWOR28_12_FD_187461 | JGI IMG/M metagenome (GOLD analysis project Ga0209536, IMG submission 187461) | Marine sediment microbial communities from White Oak River estuary, North Carolina - WOR-2-8_12 (SPAdes) (version 2) | ecosystem: Environmental > Aquatic > Marine > Intertidal zone >... | reverse complement strand
GATCGTCGACTTCTCCCTGGAGTTCGTCGACTTCATCCACCGGATCTACCAGAGCGAGGAGGAGATCAAGATCCTCGGGGAACTGGTCATGAACAAGATCTTCTTCAGCCTGGTCATCGTCCAGGTCCTCATGGGGATGCTCTTTCCCCTCGCCATCCTCTCCTCCATCAAGATCTTCCGGCGGTTCCGGGAGAGCGAGGAGCTCCGCAAGATGCTCTACTTCGTCTCCCTGATCCTGATCCAGGGAGGGATCTTCGCCACCCGCTGGAACGTCGTGATCGGCGGGCAGATGTTCTCCAAGAGCTTCCGGGGGCTGACGACCTACAAGATGGAGTTCGGGGGGCTCGAGGGGCTGCTGTACACCCTGGGCCTGCTCGCGCTGCCCCTGGTCATCCTGGCGGTCTTCCTGAAGGTTCTCCCGCCGTGGAAGGAGTTCGCGAAGGCGCCCCGGGGGACGGAGGCGTAACCCCGACCCGGGGGTACCTTGCTGCGGTTGCCTCCTCCCGGCGTCCCTTTCGGAGATTCGTCTGCGGCGAAGCCACTGGGGACCCGCAGGCGATGCGGAGGGGAAGCCCCCCGCGAGCCAGGGTTCCCGGGGGCCGATTGCATTCCCGGCGCAGGGGGCAGCGCCGCCCGGGACGTTATTCCATTCTGCGAATTTCGGGGAACTTCCGGAACACGAGCAGGCTTGCGACGAGGCTGCCGGCTCCCGTGATCGCCAGGGCGGCCGTGGCGGACGTGGCCGCGGCGAGCAGCCCCACGAGCAGCCCCCCCACCCGCATCATCCCGAGGAACAGGGAGACGTAGATCGCCAGGACCCTGCCGCGCAGGTGGTCGGGGACGAGCGTCTGCAGCAGGGAGTTCGCCGGGGCGTTCTGGATGACGAAGGCGAACCCGACGGCGGCCAGGAGGAGAATCGAGACCGTGTAGGAGCGGGAGAAGGAGAATGCGAGGAGAAGGAGGGGAAAGGACAGGGATCCCGCGGTGAGCAGCGCCCCCTTCCTGCGCACGGCCCCTCCCGAGGCGGCGTACAGCGATCCCAGCACGGCTCCCACTCCCGCGGCCGACATCAGCCCCCCGTAGCTCCCCGCTCCCCCCCCCAGCACCTCCTTGGCGAAGATGGGGACCAGGACGTAATAGGGCATCGCCAGGAACGCCGACAGGGAGATGAGGAGAACGATGGACCCCGGGACCCGGTTTCCCATGAGGTACCGCACCCCGCCCCACAGATCGTCCCTGCCCGTCCCGTCCGGCTGTGCCCGGCGGATGAGCGCGGCGTCCATCAGGAACAGCGCTCCCAGGACGGCAAGGAAGCTTACCCCGTTCAGGAAGAAGGCGCCGGATACGCCGATCGCGGCGACGAGGATCCCGGCCACCGCCGGGCCGATCACGCGGGCCCCGTGGAACGTGCCGGAATTGAGGGCGATGGCGTTGGCGAGATCCTCCCTTCCCACCAGTTCGATGACGAACGCCTGGCGCGCCGGGGTGTCGATCGCCTGGGCCGTCCCGAGCAGGAACGCCAGCCCGAGCACGTGCCAGAGCCGGACCGCCCCGGTTGCGCAAAGGATGGCGAGGACGAAGGCGAGGGCCATCATCGATGCCTGCGTGAGGAAGATGATGCGCCGCTTGGAGAACCGGTCGGCGATCGCTCCCGCGTGCAGGGTGAGGGGAACGAGGGGGATCGCCCCGACGAAGTTCACCAGCCCCAGGTCCCATGCCGACCCGGTGAGCTGGTACACGAGCCAGTTCTGGGCGATCGTCTGCATCCAGGTGCCGATGAGAGAGGTGAGCTGCCCGAAGAACCAGAGGCGGAAGTTCCTGTGCCGCAGCGCCTGGAAGGTGGAGGCGTGCGCCGGGTGGATCTCCGGCGGGATGGCCGTTCTCATCGGGACGGTCGGAGGCCCATCTATTTGCCGGACTTGAGGAACAGGGCTCCCAGCGGGGGGAGGGTGAGGGAGACCGAAAAGGGGCGGCCCATCCACGGGAGGGCTTCCGCCTCGACCCCCTTCCCGATGGTGACGTTGCTGCCGCCGTATGCGGCGCTGTCGCTGTTGATCTCCTCCCGGTAGAAGCCGGGATCGGGCACGCCGATCCGGTACGCCTCCCGGACCACGGGGGTGAAGTTGAAGACGCAGACGAGGGCGTCCGAGAGGTCCTTCCCCCGGCGCAGGAAGGAGACGACGCTGCTGTCCACGTCGCGGAAGTCGATCCATTCGAACCCTTCCGGGCGGAAGTCGATCTCGTGGAGAGGAGGGCAGGTCCGGTACAGCGCGTTCAGGTCCTTGAGAAACCGCTGAACCCCCCGGTGGGAGTCCCACCGGAGGAGGTCCCACCGCAGGGAGCGGTCGTGGTTCCACTCCTCCCACTGGCCGAACTCGCTTCCCATGAAGAGGAGCTTCTTTCCGGGGTGGCCGTACATGTAGGCGTAGAGGAGCCTGAGGTTCGCGAACTTCTCCCAGAGGTCGGCTTCCGGCATCTTGTCCAGCATGGCGCGCTTCCTGTGGACGACCTCGTCGTGGGAGAAGGGGAGGACGAAGTTCTCGTGGAACGCGTACAGGAGCGCGAACGTGAGCGTGCCGAAGTGGTATTTCCGGTGGACCGGTGCCTGGCGGATGAACTCGAGCATGTCGTGCATCCACCCCATGTTCCACTTCAAGGTGAAACCGAGGCCGCCCAGGTAGACCGGGCGGGAGACGGCCGGCCAGGCGGTCGACTCCTCCGCCACCGTCACCGCGCCGGGGTACCGGTCGTGAACGATCTCGTTCATCCGCCGCAGGAACGCGATCGCCTCCAGGTTCTCGTTCCCGCCGAACTCGTTCGGGACCCATTCCCCCGCATCTCTCGAATAGTCGAGGTAGAGCATGGATGCCACCGCATCCACCCGCAGGCCGTCGATGTGGTACTTCTCCAGCCAGAACAGGGCGCTCGAGAGGAGGAAGTTGGCCACCTCCCGGCGACCGTAGTTGAAGATCAGGGTCCCCCAGTCCCGGTGCTCGCCCTTCCGGGCGTCGGCGTGCTCGTAGAGGCGCGTCCCGTCGAACGCGGCGAGCCCGTGGGCGTCCTTCGGGAAGTGGGCGGGCACCCAGTCGAGCAGGACCCCGATCCCTTCCCGGTGGCACCGGTCGACGAAACCCATGAAGTCTTGCGGATGGCCGTGGCGGGAGGTGGGGGCGAAATACCCGAGCGACTGGTACCCCCAGGAGCCGTCGAACGGATGTTCGGATATGGGGAGAAGCTCGATGTGGGTGTAGCCCATCTCCCGGACGTAGGGGACGAGTTCGTCCGCCAGCTCCCGGTACGAAAGGTAGCCGGGCTGTTCCCCCTCCTTCCGCTTCCACGACCCGAGGTGGACCTCGTAGACGGCCACGGGTTCCTCGAGAAGATTCCCCGCCCGCCTCCGGGCCATCCACTCGTCGTCCCCCCAGGAGTACCCGTCGATGTCGCAGACGATCGATCCCGTCCGCGGAGGGTTCTCGTACCGGAAGGCGTGGGGATCGGCCTTGAGGAGCAGGGCCCCCGATTCCCGGGAGCGGATCTCGTATTTGTAGATCTCCCCCTCCCACAGTTCCGGGATGAAGATCTCCCAGATGCCGCACTCCCCCCGGTTGCGCATCGGGTGCCGGCGGCCGTCCCACCGGTTGAAGTCCCCCACGACGGAGACGCGTTCCGCGTTGGGGGCCCACACGGCAAAGGCGACGCCTGGTATCCCCCCGATCTCGACCAGGTGGCTCCCCAGCTTCCGGTAAAGCTCGAGGTGGGTGCCCTCGCCGAGCAGGTGGATGTCGAAGTCGGAGAGGACGCAGCCGAACGCGTACGGGTCCTGCTTCCGCCACCGGTGGCCCTCTTCGTTCTCGATCTCGATCCGGTAGGGAAAGGGCTCCTTCCGGTCGGCGAAGACCGCCTCGAAGAGGCCGTCGGGATGCAGCCGTTCCATCTCCGCGCGGACCTCATCCCCGTCGCGGAGCGCGACCACGAACGCGCGCGCGGCGTCCGGCGCGATCGTCCGGATGGCTATCGCCTTGCCCGTCCGCAGCGGGACGACGTGCGGCCCGAGGACCGAGAAGGGGTCCCAGTGACGCGCCTCCACGAGACGCTCGATCTCCTCCCTGCGAACGGTTCCCGTCATGCCGTCTATTGTATCGGAAAAGGATCCTTCCCCGGAAACGGCGGGGAGAAGGCGGGGGTCGGACCGGTTCCTACGGGACGATCCGGAAGGACGTTTCCCGGCGGTCCGTGCCGGCGCTGCGGGTTTCGATCGAGGCGATGACGCGGTAATTCCCGGGGGATGCGTTGGCCGGGAGGGTGATCGGGACCGTGCTCTTCCAGGTTCCCCCCTCGCGGGAGATGTCGATCGACGTCTTCCCGACCGAATTGTCGTTCCACAGGATCTCCCGGGTCTCCCGGACGAGGACCTGCGTGTCGGCGGTGGGGGTGAGGACGGCGTAGGTCAGGTTGATGTTGACCGTCTCCCCCGGGGAGATGGTCTCGGGGTTTGCCTGGACCGCTTCGATCCGGATCCGGGTTCCCTGCGAGGGCGAATAGTCGTACTCCCTGCTGGTCTGCGCCCGGTCCTTCTCCTGCTGGTCGAGGTAGTGCCCGACCGCGCCTCCTGCCAGCCCTCCGAGGAGTCCCCCGACCAGAGCGCCCCGTCTTCCCCCAAGGAGTCCTCCGACGACGGCGCCACCCAGGACGCCGGTGCCGGCCCCGATGGTCGTCTTCGGATTGTCGCGCACCGTCTGCTCCATGCCGGCGCAGCCCGGAAAGAGCGCCGACAGGAACGCCAGGGCGACGCAGAGGCCAAGGAACTTCCTCATCGGGATCCCCCTTGTCATCCATCGGACGTTTCCCCGCGAGTATATATTCATCCCCCCGGCAGGGCCACCGCGAAGAACCGGGGCGAGGGTCCGTGCCGGCGGGCGGTGTGGACGGGAACGTGGCCGAACCCGTAGCGGGTGAGAATCCCCCGGACCGTCCCGACCGCTTTCGCCGGGGTGTTGTGGTCCGCGCTCAGGTGGCAGAGGACGACCGCCTGCGGCAGGGTCCGGCTCTCGAGCATCACACGGGCGAGAAACGTTCCCGCCTGCTCGTTCGAGAGGTGCCCGACTTCGGAGTCGACCCTCGCCCGGTCCTGGCGGGGGCTTGCCGCGAGCAGCTCCGCGTCGTAGTTCGACTCGATCAGGATGAGGTCGCTGTCGACGAACTCCTCGAAGAGGCCGTTCCCGCCGTTTCCCAGGTCGGTGGCGACGGCGACGCGGATCTCCCTGTCCGCCGCCTGCCCGGAGAGGAGGAATCCGCAGGTCACCCCCTCGGCGTCGTGGGGTACGGGGAAGGGGCGGACACCGATGGCGCCGACGGAGAACGCCCCCCCGTCGAAGGTGCACACCGGCCCCGAAAGGGGGGACCGGGACAGGATGCGGCGGGAAAACGGACGGACATTCTTCTCGTGCAGGAGGATCGGCACCTCGTGGCGGGCGCAGCATGCGACGGCGGAGGGGTGGATATGGTCCCCGTGGAGGTGGGAGACCAGCACGGCGTCGATGTCTTCCCAGGTGGTCCCCGCCTCGCGCAGCGCCTCGACGAGGCCCCGCTGGGAAGGCAGGCCGGCATCGATCAGGAGAACCGTACCCCTGTGCTCGACGAGCATGAGGTTCCCGGAACTGCCGCTTCGCAGGGGCCTGACGGCGAATGCGTCAGTCAACGGTCAACAGCTCCAGGCCGGATCGCTCGTCCGGGGATCTCGTGGCGCGGACGCCCAGAATCTCGAGGATCATCGCCTCGACCACGATGAACACCTCTCCTTCCTTCCGGATGCAGCCGGTCATGACCTCCGTCCCTCGTCCGAGGGAGGAGTGCAGGTGGATCGAGGGGGGACCGCCGCCGGACGCGATGCTCCCCATCCCCACGATCTCGAACGGATCCGCGAACTCCCGCCAGACCGGGTCCGGCGGAAGGGAGGCTTCCCGGGGGCCGGCCACCAGCCTCCCGCCCTGGATCGCCCCGAACAGGAAGAACCACCCCGAAGAGATCCCTTCCTTGTCGCAAAGACCCTGGAGAGCCGGCACGACCTGCTCCCCGTGGTCGAACCGGGCGAGGAGGACCCTTCCGACCGTTCCCGCTTTATATCGCATCGCGCACCCGGGAGGATCGCAGCGTGGTCTGCCCCCTCTCCCCTTCCTTTCCGTCGGTCCGAGACTGGCGGTATTATACCAGCGTCCGACCCCGGTGATATAATTCGCAATCAATAATCCTGGGGGGGGCAGCTGAGAAAACGGACGCTCTTTCTGTTTTTCCTCGCCGTGGGGCTGGTCTATTTCTCCGCGCTCGGCACCGTCCCCCTCCTTGAGCCGGACGAGGGGAGGTACGCGGAGATCCCCCGGGAGATGCTCGCATCCGGGGATTTCGTGACCCCGCGCCTGAACGGCGTTGCCTACCTGGAGAAGCCCCCTCTCTACTACTGGGGGACCGCGGCGTTCCTGCGGGTATTCGGCGAGACCGAGGTCGGGGCAAGAGGGTTCACCGCCGCCGCCTCGGTGGCAGGGATCCTGCTCACCTACTGGATGGGGTCGGCGCTCGCGGGGTGGCGCACCGGCCTGTATTCGGCGATCGTCCTGTCGACGTCCCTTTATTACTATGTGATCGGTCGGCTGCACACCATCGACATGACCCTCGCGGTGCTGCTTGCGTTCTCGATCTTCCCGGGGTACCTCTACCACTCCGGGAGGAGCCGGAGGCGTTCGACCCTCGTCCTGTCCTACGCGGCGGCGGGGCTGGCGTTTCTCACCAAGGGGCTCATCGGGGTCGTATTCCCCCTGGCGGTCCTGGTACTCTGGCTCATCTTCTCCGGGCGGTACCGGGAGGCCGCAAAGGGGTTTTCCCCGCTGGGGATCGGGCTTTTCCTTGCGATCGTTCTTCCCTGGATCGTCCTGGTGCAGAGGGAGAATCCCGACTTCCTGTGGTTCTTCTTCGTCCATGAGCAGTTTCTCCGGTACGCGACGAAGATGCACCACCACCCCGGGCCGTTCTGGTATTTCCTTCCCATTCTGGTTGCCGGGTTCATCCCCTGGATCGCCTTCCTGCGCCGGGTCGCGCTCTCGGTCCGCGCGGCGACCGAAGCGTTCCTCCCTCGGGAAGACCTCGTCTTTCTGTTGTCCTGGGCCCTCTTCATCTTCCTGTTCTTCTCCTTCTCCGGTTCCAAGCTGGCGACCTATATCGCCCCGGTCTTTTTCCCTCTCGCGGTTCTCTTCGGGAGGGGGCTTGTCCTGTGGGCGGAGCGGGAAGACGGGGCGGTCCGGTGCCGGTTCCCCCTGGCTCTCGCCGGCCTCCTGGCGGCCGGCATCCTGGCGGTTCCCTCCTTCTCCCGCCACGCGATGGAGCCTGCCGCCTGGACGTGGCTCTGCGCCCTCCCCGTCGCCATGGTCCTGCTGTGGGGCGTCATGCCGCTTTTCGTGCGCCGCCTGGGGGCGGAGCGCGTGGTGTTGCTTTCCTTCCTGCTGCTGGCGCTCTTCCTGACTTCGATCAACCGCCCCGCGGCCGATTTCCTGGGAGATTACAAATCGGTGAAGAACCTCTCCCGGACGCTCGAGGGGAGCCTCCGCCCGGAAGACGTTCTGGCCCAATACGGGGTATTCCGACCGGGTCTCTCCTTCTATGCGAAGCGCCGCACAGTCCTTGTCGAGGAGACCGGGGAGCTTGCGTTCGGCGCGGAACGCGCGAAGGACCGGGCGGACTATTTCCTCAGCGACCGGGAGTTCCTCCGGCTCTGGGACTCCCCCCGTCGGGTCTTCTGCCTCTTCAAGCGCGACGCAATGCCCCTCATCCGGGAAAAATTCCCGGAACACCGATTGCTCTACCGGTCGGATGAAGGTATTCTCATCGTGAATCGTCTCTAGGACAACCCGCGGAAAGAGGCCCTTTCGTTGGACAGACGAGAAGACTTCCTGCCCCTGTCGCGACCCGCGATCGGGAACGAGGAAATCGAGGCGGTCGCCTCCTCGCTCCGGTCCGGCTGGATCACGAGCGGCCCGAGGGTGGTGGAGCTCGAGAGGCAGTTCTGCGATCTCACGGGGGCCCCTCACGCGGTGGCCGTCTCCTCCGCCACGGCGGGGCTGCATCTCGTCCTCCTGGCGCTCGGGATCGGGAAGGGCGACGAGGTCGTGACCCCTTCCCTGACCTTTGCCTCCACGGCCAACCAGATCGCGCTGTCGGGGGCCGTGCCCGTCTTTGCAGACAGCGACTACGGGACGCTTTTGGCGCATCCGGAGGAGATCGCGAGGCGGATCACGCCGCGGACCCGGGCGGTCGTCCCCGTTCACTTCGCCGGCGCGCCCGCGGACCTCGATCCGATCCGGGAGGCGGCGGACCGTGCCGGGGTGCCCGTCATCGAGGACGCCGCCCACGCGGTGGGGAGCGCCTACCGGGGGAAAGCCGTGGGCGGGCACGGCAACGTCGCCATCTTTTCCTTCCACCCGATCAAGAACATCACCACGGGGGAAGGGGGGATGGTGACCTGCGGCGACGAGGGGCTGGCCCGCAGGCTCCGCCTCCTCCGCTTCCACGGGATCGAGCGGGATGCCTGGCGCCGCTACGGAGAGGGCGGCTCGCCGCACTACGACATCCAGGATCCGGGGTACAAGTACAACCTCACCGACATCCAGGCGGCGATCGGCGTGGTCCAGATGCGAAGGGTTGCCGAACTGAACGACAGGCGCGCGCAGCTCGCAACCCGGTACCTCGAAGGGCTGACGGGCGTCCCGGGCGTGGACCTTCCCGCGTCGCCCCCGTATCCGCACCACCACTCCTGGCACCTGTTCATCGTGAAGGTGACGTCGATGGATCGCGATGCGTTCTTCGGGCGGCTGGCGGAGTACAATGTCGGCGCCGGGTTTCACTTCCCCCCGTGCCACCTGCTCCGGTTCGTCCGGGAACGGTTCGGCACGAAGGAGGGGGATCTTCCTTCGTGCGAGAGGGCGGGAAGCAGGATCGTCTCCCTTCCCCTCTTTCCCGGAATGCGGGAGGCCGATGTGGAGTACGTCTGCGCGGCGATCCGGGAAATCGTCGCGGGGGGTGCCCGGTGATCTCCGTCGTCGTTCCGGTCTACAACGAGGAGGAGAATCTCCCCTATCTCCTTCCCCGCCTCCATCAGACGATGCAGTCCATGGGCCGCCCCTACGAGATCGTCTTGGTCGACGACGGCAGCCGGGACCGGTCGCTGGAGATCCTGAATTGGTTCCTGGGATTCCCGGGGGTCCGGGTGGTGGAGCTCACCCGTAACTACGGGCAGCACCCCGCCCTGTTCGCGGGCTTCTCGATCGTGCGGGGGAACATCATCGTCACGCTCGACGCCGACCTGCAGAACCCGCCCGAGGAGATCCCCCGCCTTGTCCGGGCGATGGAGGAGGGAGACTACGAGGTTGTGGGGACGGTCCGGACGCTGCGGCGGGACTCCCTGTTCCGCAAGGTACCCTCCCGGCTGGTGAACGCCGCGACGCGCAGGATCACGGGGGTCCGCATGACCGACTGGGGCTGCATGCTCCGGGCCTACCGGCGCGAGGTGATCGACCGGATGGTCGCCAGCCACGAGCACTCCACGTTCATCCCCGCCCTGGCGACGCTGTACGCGAAACGGATGACCGAGATCCCCGTGGGGCACGAGGAACGCCTCGGAGGCGTCTCCCACTACAACCTGTGGAAGCTGCTCAATCTCCAGTTCGACCTGGTCACCTCCTTTTCCGAGTTTCCCCTGAAGGTCCTGCTGACCCTGGGGGCAGGGCTCTCGGTCTCCGCGGGGGTGTTCGGCATGCTCCTCTTCGTGATGCGGGTATTCTACGGCGCACAGTGGGCGGGGGAGGGGGTCTTCACCCTCTTCGCGATCCTCTTCTTTTTCATCGGCGCGCTCTTTTTCGCGATGGGGATCATGGGGCAGTACGTGGGCAGGATCTATCACGAGGTCCGGAAGCGCCCCAGTTACACGATTCGCAGGGTGCACGAGGGGGAACCGGGCTCCGGGGATTCCGTTCCGGCCGAGGCGGACGCCTCCGCGGCGAATCCCGGCCCGGAGAAGTAAGGCGTGCGCGCCGTCGTTTTCGCCTACCACAACATGGGGATCGTCGGGATCCGGGCGCTTCTCGAGAACGGGTTCGAGGTCCCGATGGTCTTCTCCCACGAGGACGACCCGAAGGAGAGCCGGTGGTTCGGATCCGTCGCGGACTTCTGCTCGGAGCGGGGGATTCCGGTCCATCTTCCGGGGAACGTGAACCTGCCCCCCTGGCCGGACGTCATCCGCGACGCCCGGCCGGACTTCCTGTTCTCCTTCTATTTCCGATCGATGCTCAAGGCGGAAATCCTGTCTCTCCCCCGCGTCTGCGCGATGAACCTCCACGGTTCGCTCCTGCCCCGGTACCGGGGCAGGGCTCCGGTCAACTGGGTCCTCGTGAAGGGGGAGACCGAGACGGGGGTGACGCTGCACCTGATGACCGAGAAACCCGACGCGGGGGATATCGTCGGGCAGGCCGCCGTGCCGATCGCCTTCGGGGACACCGCTCTCACCCTGTTCGGGAAGCTGGAAAAGGCCGCGGAGTCCCTGCTGGCCGGACTTCTCCCCGGGATCGCGACGGGGGAGATCCCGCGCCGTCCGAACGAGATCGAAAAGGGAAGCTATTTCGGGGGGCGGAAGCCCGAAGACGGCCGGATCGACTGGACCCGCCCCGCGGTCGAGATCTACAACCTGGTTCGGGCGGTCACCCGGCCGTATCCCGGCGCGTTCTCCTTCCTGTCGGGGGAGAAGCTCCTCGTCTGGTGGGCGAGGCCGGTGCCCGCCGGGACCCTTCCCCGGGCCGTAACGCCCGGGGAGCAGGTGCTTGGGGGCGCCGGGCCGCCGGCGGGGGAGGAGGGACGACCGGCGGCGGAAGACCGGGGGAGGCGGGTTCTCGTGGGGACGGGCGAGGGGCTGCTGTCGCTGGAGGAGGTCGAGCGGAAAGGCGTCGTCGCGCGGGGGGAGGAGATCGTCTCCCTGCTGGCGGACGCCGGAAGCGGGAGGTTCGAATGAACGTGCTGATCCTGGGCGTCAACGGATTCATCGGGCACCACCTGACGGCGAGGATCCTCGCCGACACGGACTGGACGGTGTACGGGATGGACCTCTCGGACGACCGTCTGGGGGGGATCCCGAGAAGCCGGCGGTTCGAGTTCGTGGAAGGGGATATCTCGATCAACAAGGAGTGGATCGAGTATCACATCAAAAAAGCGGACGTGGTCCTCCCGCTGGTGGCCATCGCCACTCCCAAGGTGTACGTCGAAAAGCCGCTCGCGGTGTTCGAGCTGGATTTCGAGGAGAACCTGCGGATCGTCCGGCAGTCGCACCGGTACGGGAAGCGCGTGGTCTTCCCGTCCACGTCCGAGGTCTACGGGATGTGCGGCGACGCGGAGTTCGACGAGGAGCTGTCACACCTCGTCCTGGGCCCCATCTCCAAGGAGAGGTGGATCTACTCTTGCAGCAAGCAGCTCCTGGACCGGGTCATCTGGGCCTACGGCAGGCAGGGGCTCTCGTTTACGCTCTTCCGCCCCTTCAACTGGATCGGCCCGCGCCTGGACTCGCTCGAGACCGCGAAGGAAGGGAGTTCCCGGGTGGTCACCCAGTTCATCGCGGAGATGTTCCTGGGAGCGCCGATCCGGCTGGTGGACGGCGGCCGCCAGCGGCGCTGCTTCACCTACGTGGACGACGGGATCGACGGATTGATGAGGATTCTCGGAAACCGCGACGGGCGCGCTGCCGGAAGGATCTTCAACCTCGGCCATCCTGCGAACGACTGCTCGATACGGGAGCTGGCGCAGATCCTCGGGGAGCTCTTCTCCCTTCACCCTGCCGGCAAGGGGAGAAAACCGCCGGAGATCATCGATGTGGATTCGCGGCAGTATTACGGCGAGGGGTACCAGGACATCCAGACGCGGAAACCGTCCATCGCGCGGGCGAGGGAGGCCCTGGGCTGGGAGCCGCAGATCGGCCTCCGCGATGCGCTGTCGAGGACTCTGGACGCGTTTATCGAGGAGAATACCCCGGGCTGACGGAGCGAAACGGCGGGAGGGGAGGATGGGCCGGGACCGCGTGCTCGGGCTCAAGGTGGATGTCGATACCCGCAGGGGGATGGAGGAAGGCGTGCCGGCGCTTCTTTCCCTGCTCGCCGGATTCGGGGTTCGAGCAACCTTCTTCCTCTCCTTCGGGCCGGACAACTCCGGGAAGGCCGTGTACCGGATGGTCCGCAACCCCCGCTTCCTGTACAAGATGATCCGCACGAACGCCCCGGGACTCTACGGGTTCCGGACCGCCCTCTACGGGACCGTACTGAAAGCTCCGATGATCGCGTCGGCCTTCCCCGCTCTCTGCAGGGAAATCGAGGAGAGGGGGCACGAGGTGGAGTTCCACGCCTGGGACCACCGGTCCTGGCAGGATTCTCTGACGGGAAAGGGGCGGGACTGGGTCGGCGCATGGCTCGACAGGGGGCTTTCCGCCTATGCGTCCTGTCTCGGCCATCCTCCGCGGGCCTTCGGGGCTCCGGCGTGGCTGCTCACGGCCGCGGCGGTGGAGGAGATCGCGTGCCGCAAGTGGAAGTACCTGAGCTGCACGCGGGCTCCCGCCCCGTTCGTCCTGGCGGGGACGGGCCTGACGGAGCTCCCCTCCGACCTGCCCTGCCTCGAGGAGGTGGGGGGGCGGAAGGGGGTGGCAGGCATCGTGGAGGCGCTTTCCGGCGGAGGGACCCACATCTATCCCGTCCACGCGGAGGTGGAAGGGGGAATCCTGCGAGAGGCTTTCGTTGCGATCCTCCGCGGGGCGCTGGATCTCGGGTATCGCGTCGTCCCGCTGTCGACGATCGCGGAGGGGCTCGAAGGGACGCGGCTCCCCGAACGGTCCTTCCGGACAGCTCTCCTCCGCGGCAGGGCGGTCCCCTGCGCAGTCTGAATTTGCATCCGGGGAATTTACAAAGGCGGATCATTCCCGTTACAATGGGTAAATTATTTGGGGGGCACAGGTGAAACTTCCGGAACTGACGATCGGCCATCTTACCTCTCGGCTCCCGGTCATCCAGGGGGGAATGTCCGTGCGCATATCGACCTCGTCGCTCGCTTCGGCAGTGGCAGAGTGCGGCGGCATCGGGACGATCGGGGGATCGGGGATCCCGATCGAGGAGCTCAAAGAGGACATCCGCCGGGCGAAGCAGATGACCAGCGGGATCATTGCCGTCAACATCATGTTCGCCGTCCGTCAGTTCATGGAAGCCGTGATGGCGTCGATCGAGGCAGGGGTGGACATGATCGTCACCGGGGCCGGCTTCTCCCGGGACATCTTCAAGGTGGGCAAGGACCACAACGTCCCGATCGTCTCCATCGTTTCCACGCCCGAATTCGGCAGGCTTGCCGAACGGTGCGGTGCGGACGCCATCGTGGTGGAGGCGAAGGAGGCGGGGGGGCACCTCGGCACCGACAGGCCGCTGCGGGAGCTCTTCCCGGAAATCCGGAAGGTCGTGAAGAAGGTTCCCCTCATCGCCGCGGGCGGGATCACGGACGGTTACGAGATTGCCGAGATGCTGGGACAATACGGGGCGGACGGCGTCCAGATGGCGACCCGGTTCGTTCTGACCAGGGAGTGCGATGTCCCGGACTCCTACAAGAATGCCTACCTGAACGCGAAAAAGGAGGACATCTCCCTGATGCACTCCCCCGTGGGGCTGCCCGGCCGGGCCATCCGGAACCGTTTCCTGGACCGGCTGCTCGGGGGGGAGAGCGTCTACGACGGCGAGTGCAAGCGGGGCTGCCTGAAGAGCTGCGACCATTCGTTCTGCATCATCGACCGGCTGGACATGTCCCGGGAAGGGGACACGGAGAACGGGCTCGTGTTCGCCGGGGAGAACGTCTGGAAGATCAAGGATATTCCCTCGGTCCGGGAGCTGATCGACCGCCTCGTCGCCGAGGCCGAGAGCGTCTACGCCCCCGCCCCCGCCTGATCCGCGAACAGCATGCGGAGGAAGTTGTCGTAGTAGGTCGGCTCGAACTCCGTGCCTCTTCCCCGGTCCATGATCGACAGCGCCGTTTTCATGTCCAGCGTCTTCCGGTAGGGCCGATAGGTGCGAAGGGCGTCGAAGACGTCCGCGATCTGCGTCATGTAGGAGACCGGGTGGAGCGGCTCCCGCGATGCCGTCCTGGGATACCCTGAACGGTCGTACCGGATGTGGTGCTCGAAGCAGACGATCATCGGGAGGTCGGAGCCGTAGTCGAGCTTCCGCAGCGCGTTCGCCCCGAGGACGGGGTGTTCCGCCATTCGGGCGAACTCCGATGCGTTGATCTTCCCGGGCTTCTGCAGGATCTGCGCAGGGACCATCTCCTTCCCGATGTCGTGCAGCATGGCGGCGATCCCGATCTCCTGGATCTTCTCCTCCGGGATTCCGAGCATCCTTGCCTGCCCCACGACCAGCGCGCAGACGTTGAGCGAGTGCGTCACCGTGTAGTCGTCGTGGGACTGGAGCTGCATGAGCCGGTGGATGAGGAACGCATCCTGGCGGATCCCCTGCATCACGCTGGCGACGATGTCCCTCCCCTCCGAAATCGATTTGGCGCCTTCCCCTGCCGCCAGCGAATGCAGAAGCGTTTTGAGGATGTCGGTCACTCCGAACAGAAGATGGGAGCGGGGGATCGACCTCTCCAGCCCTTCCGGGAGGGCTTCCGTCTTCCCGAGGGCCTGGATGTTGCCGTACGAGATCCGCTCCCACTTTGTCCCCGATGCCTCTTCCTTGCCGGTCACGAGGAAGAAGACGAAGCGCTTGAGCTCGCCGTAGGTCAGTCCCTCCCGGAGCGAGAATTTTTCGATCCCCTTCTCCCGGATGTCCCGGAGGAGTTTCCCCATGGCGGGGTTCATCTCGAGGAAGGGGAACTCGTCGATGATGAAATGGTCGCCGATGAGGCCGATGTGGATCGTGCCGACGGCCGCCGAAACACGCCCGATCCGGTTGTGGAGGCGCGTGAGCAATTGCTGGACCCGCTGGTGGTGCGCGGGGTAGATCGCCGCCGCCTGGATCGCCTGGGCGAGGTCCTGGATCACGCCGAACAGTTCCTGCCGGTCCTTCATCAGGCCTCCTGCAGGCTGTGGAGCAGTTCCTTGCATTGGGAACGGACGGCCTTGCGCCTGGATCCTTTCGCCTGGTGGAGATAGCCGATGGCCTCCGTGCCGCCGATCCGGTACAGTGCGCTTGCGGCATCGATCCGGAGCTGGTCGTCTCTCTTCGAGGCGAAGAAACTCTCCTCGGCTAGGATCCTCCCCAGGGCGGGGATCGCCTCGGAGGCCTCCAGCTTCCCTAATGCGTGGATCGCCTCCCGCCGGACCCTGTGGTCCGGGTGGGAGACCACCTGCATCAGGGAGTCCACCGCGCGCCGGTCGCCGATCTCGCCGAGGATGATGCAGAGGTTCCGCACGAAATACCATTTCGGATGGGCCATTCGGTCCAGGGCAGCGGGCACGACGGTTGTCCCCAGCGTCACCGCGAGCTTCAGCAGTGCGCGGCGCTTTGCCGTCTCCGGCTCGTTGAGCAGACGGTCGAGGAACGGCTGCGCGGCAGCCTCACCGAACCGGGCAAGAATGCGCAGGAGCGCGTCCGGGGTGCCGGGGTCGCCGGAAACGGCGAGGTCGATGATCTGGTCGAAGTCGATCCCGAGGAGGACCTCTCTCACGGCGGGCTTCCACTCCTCCCGGGTGCTCCCCGCGGTGGTTTCCAGCGAGAGGAGGGTGATCTCCAGGAGGTCGATCTCCTTTCGGGAGATGAGGTTGGGCAGCGTCTTCCGGATCTCCTCGAGGATGTCCGGGAATTCGTCCGCCAGCTTTTCGATTCGCAGGAATTCCAGGAGGATCAGGATGGTCTTCCTTCGAATCCCCTCCGGCTGGAATGTGTTGAGCATCGCCGGGGAAAGGGAGGATTTCTCCCTGATTCGCTGCAGGTAGGACCCGCGCAGGGCGGAGATGTCCTCCAGGAAACGGGCGTGGTCGGATTCGACGTATCGTTCCTCCGAACGGGAGAGGAGGAGCTTCTCCACCGTTTCCCACGTCTTGAGGGAATAGTAGTCCTTCACCCGCCGGCATTCCTTCATGTGTTCTCCGACCCGTGGGAGGAGGCTCTCCCGGACATCCCGCTCCCCCGCGAGGATTCCGAACGCGTTCCGGAGCCTTCCCCCTCCTTTCCCCTCCGCGGACAGGAGAGAGGCAAGAAGGTCGAGGAACTCGTCGTCGGAAAAGCTTTCCGTGAACGCGCGCGCCTCGAGAAGATCGAGGTGCCCCACCGGGCTCTCCCCGCCGGGGTCCGTGCGGCCGGACCCCGCTTCCAGGGAACGGAGGATCTCCTGTTTCTTGTCGCCCGGCAGCGTCCGCACCAATGCTCCGATGCGGCCGAAAATCTTCTTCAGGACATCCGTCGACAAGGCGTCTTCCCCGGGGGCCGGCTGCGCTCCCCCTTTTCGGACCTCATGCGCGCGCCGGACAATCGCCTGGAGGATCTCCGGGGAATCCGAGAGTTCCTCCAGAACCGTCCCCTCCTCGCTGCCGGTGCCGGAGTCGGCAGTGAGAAGAAGGCGCCAGAGTTCCTCCTCCCGGGCCGTGTCCTTCGTCGAGCTCCCCTCGACCTCGACCAGCCTGCGCGAGAGGAGCTCCTTGTAGTTGTAGGGAGAAAGGGAGATGCCCCGGATCCCGTTCTCCCGGAGGAACTGCTCAGGAGAAACGGGGACCTCGCCGGCGGGCGGTGCGTGGAGGAAGCGGAAGAGGGCCACGATCCCTTCCGGGGTTACCGATTCGTCGAGGGCCATGGTTGCCACCTGCCGGAGATAGAGGCTTTCCGCCAGGCGTGCCACGAGATCCTGCCCCTCTCCGAGGAATTCGTTCCGGTAGAGAACCTTGTCCCGGGTGATCCCGAGGAGAAGCTGTCTTTCCGGCTCGAGGGAAAGGTGGGACAGGAGGGCCGCGTGCAGTTCTCCCACGCGCTTGGCGAGAACCGGATGGTCCGGTCCGTAGAGTCCTGCCCAGTGGAAGGTCTTTCCGATTGCCAGGATCAGCGTCCCGACACCGATCGTGCCCTTCTTTTCGGGCGTTCGGGCCATTTCACGGAAAAGGATCTCATCCGGATCGGGCAGAATCAAGCGCTATGTCGATGGCGCGTGCCCGTTCCTCCAGAGGATCGCGAACGCGAGGATCGACAGGGCGCACAGTCCCCCCGCGACGGCAAACCCGGCGGCGAACCCGAACCGGGCGATGACCGGGCCGAGAGTCGCCGCGGAGACCGCGAATCCCCCGTAGATGCACGTGTTGTACCCCCCCATGGCGAGTCCGCGGATCCGGGTGGG
>Ga0209536_100006838_pt1 | contig 17367 bp, 20 predicted proteins | sample DeeMarSeWOR28_12_FD_187461 | JGI IMG/M metagenome (GOLD analysis project Ga0209536, IMG submission 187461) | Marine sediment microbial communities from White Oak River estuary, North Carolina - WOR-2-8_12 (SPAdes) (version 2) | ecosystem: Environmental > Aquatic > Marine > Intertidal zone >... | reverse complement strand
TTCATGCCTTCCGCTGTCGGGCCGGATCTATCCAACGTCGCGCTATGTTCCTTCATAAGTGCCAAGATTTTTTGGATTTTTTCGTTATTGGCACATAATTTTCTGATTTTCTTAAGTGCGCCTCCATAGCGCTTCTTTTGATTATTATAATCAATATTTCCTTGAAGTATTTTATGTATCGTAGTCTGATGTTTTCCTAACTCGGACGAGATCTCATTTTGTGTTTTCCCTTCTAAATAAGTCATTTTCATGACTTCGCGCTGTTTATCTGTTAGACAATGTTCTATAATTTCCATTACTTCTGATAACAACTCGTTTTTTAACCTTAAAAACTCTTCGGTACATGAATGTGCTTCTAAAAAAGACGCCATTCCCTCTTCGTTTGAAAAATTATTCAATAAATGCGGGTCAATACTAATCTCAACGTAATTGTGTGATATAAGATCGGGGTCGCCAGAACTACTACAGGTAAAATTTTTAGGCATTCGCTCCTCCTGATTGTCTTACCAGAGTGTTTCAATTTCGACATTGTTTAAGTCAATCCTTTCCTCCCCAAAAAGTGCGGTATCTCCGCCCTTCATTATATATTCGTCAATATCCTTATATCCTTCTGGAGTGAACTTGCATGTAAGATTAATATCGCTATCGAAACCAGCGAGCTTATTCATTACTTTTCTTGCACTCGTGTGCCCAGGCGCATCATTATCAAACAACAGACATATATTATTAGTATATCTTGATAATATAATTAGTTGTCTTTCTGAAAATATTGTCCCACAAGAGGCAACAACATTAAATATACCTTTTTGATGTGCCGTAATTACATCGAAATAACCTTCTACAACAAATACCTTATCTTTTTGCCTTATTGCCTCGATTGCTTTGTCGAGGCCAAAAAGATGGAATGTCTTCTTGTATGTGCTGTTTCTATATTTGGGTATTCCCATCTCCTTACGCTTGTCATCATTCAACAAGGTACGACAACCTATTGCTATAGGTGTGCCCTGAACATCTCGGATTGGAATTACCACTGGATATAATTTAAATTGACTTTGTTCTGCGTTCCAAACAATATTTTGTTCTCTCAACTCTACTGGATCAACGTCATACTCATCGTAGAGGTCACGCAAGTCTTCGGGGAATGCGCCCAGTTTATAGGCGCCGATAGTTTTGTTTGTCATACCACGACGTACCCTTAGATAATGCATTAATCCTTCATTATCTAAAAGTAGTTGGTGACAAACATCTGTTAATTTCTCAAAAAACAATTCGCTCATTATTCGGACTTCTTTCTTTTCACTTTGCCCTTTTTAGTTGTTTTCTTTGTAGCTACTTTTGTAGCCGTCTTTGCTTCTGAGGTATCAACTCTTTCAAAACCGCTTCCTGCTTCTTCCATTGCCAATTTGAATGAAGGGGTAATTGCAATTGGTCCAAAACAAACCTTGCAAATGGTGTCATTATTCTGGTCTAAAACGACCTCACGATTGGCCCTACAGGCTCTACAGTGCAATAAGAACGCTTTGCGTTCATTTGATCTAACAACCTGCCCAGAACTCTTTAGAACACGCTTCATTGCTTCAGAAACGTTAGCAATAGGTTGTCCGCATTCCTGACAAATTACCTCTTTTGTTCCTTCATCGAACAATGCATTGGAAGTCTTCATACATCCTTTATTCGTACACGCTATTAACGCCATATCTTACTCCTCTTCAGTTTCCTCTTCTGAATTTTCTTCTACTTTCTTTGGAACCACTAGGTTCCTCTTAGCTTCTTTTGCTTTCTCAAATATCGAAAGCTGTAACTCTTCATCTTTCAACGCTTCTGCAATGGCATCCTTACCATTGTATTTTACACCATCTAGCACCCAAGTTTTATTATTTGGTCGCTCAATTATGCCGTATCTTGCTCCGAGATCTCTAATCTCTATATGTTTATCTACAACACCTTCAAGATATTTAATGGCAAATTCTGCAGTTCTAAATGGTGGGGCCTTTTTATTCTTTTGAATCTTGGCCCTAATGTGATGGCCCGTTTGTTCTCCATCTTCTTCAATTTTTGAATCTTTGGAACTAATCATACCAAAATTAATCATCTGAGAACACGCATGTTTTAGTGCTTGGCCACCAGGAGAACCAGTGGGATCTCCATACATTACATCTGGCTTGAATCTAAGTTGATTAATCGCAATAAACAATACTCCAGTTTGGGTTAGGAGTGGTGTTAATTTGCGTAATTCAGGTGGAAGAAATCTTGCCATAAGCGCGATATTCGCCTTACCAGACTTACTCGCCTCTTCCATCGGCACCATCATAGATGGAACGCTATCTAGCACAATAATGCCTAGTCCTGTTCCACCAGTTTCTAGTTCGACATCAAGAATGCCGGGCTTAACCTTCTTAACTTCGCCCGTTATCTTGTTTGGTTTCCCAGGAACACCAACTAGTCGATCGAATATGAGTGATGCTTTATTCTCACGATATACCATAAGTCTTGATGTGTCTACACCAATCGCCTCTGCCCAATCTTGATGGAATGAAAATTCAGCATCAATAAACATTGCCCAATTACCTGGATCTTGTTTTTGCCAGTTGGCAATACATGCTAAAGACATAAGCGTTTTACCAGATTGTTCGAATCCAGCGAACTGAACAATATGTCCTTTTGGCAGTCCCCAAATTCCTAACGCATCATCAAGTGCGTAACTGCCAGTTGATATGGCTTCTGAATAGGTCGTCATATCGCTGTCACCAGCATAGAGACCCTCATCACCATGTTGCTTTTCCATTTCTTTCCAAACATCGGCCATAGATTTCTTCTTCACCATTACTTACCTCAAATAATCAAAATAACTGCCATATGAACTTTCTAATAAAAATTCTTCGACAAAAAATCTGGGAGTGGCATATCCTATAAACGGTGTGGGCATTTGTATACAATGATATCCCATCCACTCTCCTTTTGTGTCCCACAGATCGTAGCATTGTCGTGACATATATATGTTAACGGCCTTCATTATTCCAACAAGTTCGCCGTCCATATTAAAAATTCCGCCACCACTACTTCCAAATATAACGCCACCACTTATTTCCCATGATGACGATCCGCCAACCCATCTTTCTTTGGAACTTATAATTCCTTTCTTTAACGATCTGTATACGCGATCTGGGTTGCCTGCAAGCCATATATCATCTCCGAGCCTTGGCGAATTCTTTGCAACTCTTGAATGTCTAAACACCTTTTTCGGATGAATTTCTAATACGGCTAAGTCTGTACTTTCTTCAAATTCTATATTAACTACATCATAACTTTCAAAAACTGGCATTACGCCTGCAATCACGTGTAATAAACTAACATCAACGCCGTAATCACACCCACAACATGCAGTTTTTTCTATAGCATCATCTACGACATGGTGGGCAGTTAGTACTAGTGTTCTTTCTTCGTCAGAATAAACTATTATTCCAGAAGCTGAATCAGCAATAACAACTGTTTCCATAATTTTTTCTGGTATATTAAGTTCTACTGGTCTTTCTTGCTGATAATCTGTGGTAACACCAAATGCTATTCCTAGTAGGGCCAGCGTTACCATTATTTTTCTCCACAAAATGGCCTCCCTTAGCCCTTTGTGCTTTTTAACTTCTCAAGCAAGTCCTTTTCTTCCTCAGTTAGTTTAGTTGGCAATTTTACATTAATACCAACCAAGTGATCGCCCTTATTTGAATTTCCAATAATTCCTTTTCCTTTAATTTTCAAAATACTTCCTGGCTGTGTACCTGACGGAATTGTTAATTTTACCACCCCATGTATCGTTTCAACATTGATCTTTGTACCAAGTATAGCATCTATATAGTTAACGTCTTCCTCTGTGTATATCCGCAAGCCATCTCTTTTAAATTTGGCGTGTGGCATCACTTTGGCTACAATATATAGATCTCCATTTTCAGTACCATATGGGCTTGGCATACCCTTGCCAGCTAAACGCATTGATGTTCCGTTTTCTAATCCAGCTGGAACGGTAACCTTTAAGGTTTCTTTCTTATGCTTGACGCCTTTTCCCAAGCACTCTGGGCATTTTTCAACTATTATTTTACCTTTTCCCATACAAGATGGGCAGGTAGTTAATATTTGTAGCATTCCTTGATTTCTTCCAACTTTACCATGTCCATGACATGTTGTACATTCTTTAACGGCCTTTCCGTCTTTAGCACCAGTACGTTTACATGTTGTACAATTATACGGATATTCAACCTGCAAATTTTTAACACACCCCTTGGCGGCTTCCATAAAATCTATAACAATAGACTTACGTATATCGTCGCCACGCATTCCACGTCGCTTTCTTCCAAATCCACCAAACCAACTATCATCAAATATTCCAGAGCCACGCATTATATCAAATGGATCAAATCCACTAGTAGCTTGCTGACGAGGATCAATCGTTCCATATATGTCGTATTGCTGGCGTTTTTCTGGGTTACTTAAAATCTCATAAGCAGAATTTACTTCCTTAAACTTTTCTTCAGCCTGTGGGTTATCTGGATTTTTATCTGGATGGTGTTGAATAGCAAGCTTTCTAAATGCCTTTTTAATTTCGTCTTCGCTCGCAGTTTTTGATACACCTAAAGTCTCGTATGGATTTTTCATTTTTTGCGTTTCTTTCTTTTGCGTTTCCTCTTTTTAGATTTTAGATCTTTTTCACTTAATCCTAATTTTTGCATTGTATGATAAGCTAGAGCTAAAACCACAGAGTCAGTTATATCATTATGAGTATCAAATTCATATCCTGGAAGTGCATACTTCTTAATTACAAAATCAAATCCATCTTCTTTTTTGACGCCTTTCGCCCCGACCAATTTTCTTGCTTCTGTTGGCATAACACAAAAGGGATCTTTACCAAGCTCATCATATACTGTTTTAAAACAGACTCCCCTAAACATAGCAAGAGTCTTAAAGGTTATTATATTTGGCCCTCTAAAAATGTCTTCAATTATGACATGATCTGGATTATGTTTCTGTAATAACTTTATTAGCTCGCGTTCAAAATATTGAAGCTTGCCACCTAGTGAACTTTTCTTATCTGGAACAATGGACCCTAGTGTGCTCTTAATTAGTCGTCCATTGTTAATAATACAATGGCCAGTGCTTTTTGACGATACGTCTAATCCTAAAATTTTGGCCATATAAAAAGACAAAAGGGGTGCAATAGCACCCCTTTTCCTCACTCTCGATTAGTCATCGAAGTTAAAATCATCGTCGTCATCGGAACCAGCTGGTTCGTCATCAAAACTATTATCTACCGAACTTTCGGCAGGAGTTTCGACTGGCGACATTCCAACCTTCTCTCTGACTTCGTCTGCTGTGGGCGCAGCAGTCATTTTTTGCAAATCAATACGTGCGATGAATTCTTTTACCATGCCTTTCTCGTCATCGCTTAATGCTTCCTTTGGATCAGGAGACACGACGTATAGTGGCTGTGAACCCTTGGGTTGTCGCTCAATATCAAGGTCGTATCTACGGGGATCGCCCCACTTGTCCTTCTTAGAAAGACTAAAAATTTGCTTAAAGATCTGTGGCCCAATTTCTAGAATTGCTGGCTTCTCAGTCTTACGATTAATTACACATACATACCAACGAGCAACTGCACGCTCGCCTTGCTGGCATATAGGGCACCCTTCTAGTGCACAACGAACCTTACGATTCGCACCAGTGGCATCCTTGGTCCAGTGAATGTAGAACTGATACGGAGATGTGATAAGCCGTACTGGATTTTCTCCCTCTTCCAGTTGCATAAAGTCGTTACCACCTAGATCTGCATCGCCCCAATTGTCTAATTTTCCTACTACTCTTGTACTCATTTTCTATTCTCCTTGTTGTTATTGTCCTTCGGTTTTTGGTCGATTTTGGCCAGAATTAGCCAGTCTCGTGTGTACCAGCGGACATTATCTATTATACAAAAACTACAATAAATGTCAAGCCTTTTTACCAAGCAGGCTCATTGCCTTCGACAGTCCCATTAAATCCTGCCATTCTTTCGTGTGTATATCCTCTATCTAATATCTTCTTACACATATAGTGCATTTTATTGAAACTATCATATTTGTTATTAATCCACCTAACAAATGCTACTGCCTCAGAATATTTATTAGAAGCTTCAATAAAATCATCATCCATTTCGGCAAACCAAGCGCGACTTTTGTCAGTTTTAACGCCAGCTTTCACTGACTTATTTAATGCTGCCTCACTATATGCCTTCTTTTTTAGAGTGTCAGCTTTTTGTGCATAAGCAGTTGCAATGGCTAGCATTTCTGCACACAAGTCCGCGCCACGCAAATATTTGGTTGCCAACACTTCTGCATTATTTAGATCAATATTTCCGTCCTTTGGAAGTGCCTCTGATAAAGCTTTGATTTCACTTAGGTCTATGTCCATCGGATCAAACTTTTGATCTTTTCCATTAAGTAGTTCGCGTACTGTTAAACTCTTGCTCATTTTTTACTCCCATCCAATCGTTTTTCAACTGCTAAAATTCTTTTGTCATATTGCCTAAGGTGTTGGTTAATCATAAGATTTTGAATAAAAAACAAAACAGTCCAGGGAATATCTTTGGTTGGCTTGATAATGGTTATTATACCATCACCATCAGTTTCAAAAAGATCGTTAAAATAATCTGAGCCATTAATTTTATCATCTGTACACATCTTTACTAGTTCTTGATAATACTCATATTCTTCTTTCGATATTTCAACCTTTCTGTGTGCAATTCCTTTTATCATTATTCTGACCTTCTGATTCCGCCTGCTCCAGATGCTATCGCTTTACGACTTCTTTCTTGTTTAGCACGATTTTTCAGCTCATAATCTGCGCCACCTTCAGTTAACAACAGTTCACTGTCAGTAAAATCAGTACCATATTGGTCCGCTATAGCCTCGTTGAACACCTCGTCACGCATTTTTTGAAGTGCAGCTTGCGTTTTCTTTTTATTTGGCTTCTCAAGCTTTACACCGTCTTCTAATACAACCTCGTCGGGTTCATCATCTTCATCTTCCTCTACTTCTATATTACCCCCTTCCGAAGGTTTTTGCAACTCTTCTTTAAACATTTGTCGTAATTCAAAATTGGCAACGATTAATGTTGATATTTTTTCCGCATCTATATCTTCAAAGTTATTTGCGAGTAAAGTACGCAAACTTAAATAAGATGCCAGTCTAGCCTGTTGCATGATGCTATCACCACAAGCTGGACATTGATTGTTTTGAATCGCATATGCGAATTCGGCCCCAATCTGGACGCTACAACTTTCGCATTTCATTGTATTACCCCACTTGTTCTAGCGTATCTAAAATTAGCGTATAACTACCTTTATATATATTTACCTTACATATAGCTCTGACCGGTCTGCCAACAATAATCTTGTCTTTCACCTTTGCCCATTTGTTTGACCAAGCCTTCATTGTTATACTGTCTTTATTTATATCTGTAACTGTACAACTTCCATATACGGCGCCCTTATTTCTTCCGCCCTTATGTTTTGGTTGTGTTAAAGATTCTACAATGGCCTCAATTCTGACTGGGGACCCATCTGCCATCTTTTTAATCTTCTTTACTGGTACCACGCCATTCCCTGTGAAAAATCCGCTGTATAGATCATTAATATTCCCGGAAATGTAATCCCCAAGTGTTTCTCCTTCAGCTACCAGTATTTCCTTCTTTGTCCACTCATCGTGTCCTAAAATCTGTGCTTCCTTTTCTATCCACTCATGCTCCATTATAAGTTCCCATGGATCCATGCCAGACGTGGCAACAATTTCCATGTACTTATTTGTCTTTGTACGTAATGTGGAATAATTTGTAAATGCTGCTTTTCTTTTTATATTAAAGCTATCAAAACATCCTGCTTTCGCAAGTGCCTGAATCACATTTTTTCGTACCAACCTGGAGTTTGTTCTAAATAAGAAATCAGAAAATGACACAAACTCATGCTCATTACGAGTCTCGATAATGTTTTGCATAGCTTTTATGCCTACGCCCTTAACTGCTGCGAGACCCATTACAATTGTTGTATCATCTACTACCGAAAAATACTCTCCACTTTTATTGATATCTGGAGCAACGATTTTGATTCCCATCCTCGCCGCTTCCTTTTTGTACATCTTAATCTTGTCCTCATTGGATGACGATTTTTCTACCTCTGACTTCAATACTGCTGCCATAAATGCTGCTGGAAAATGATGCTTGTAATATGCGGTATGATACCCGTTTAAACTATAAAATATTCCATGCGCTTTGTTAAACCCATATCCGGAAAATGGTTCAACGACATTTTCCCATATATCAAATGCTTCCGACTTTTTAAGATTACTGTGCTTCATAGTATCTTTAACAAAGTCTTCTTGAATTTGTGTAGCTAATTTTGGATTTTTGCCCTTGAGCTTTGTGAACTTGCGCAAAACATCTGCTTTATTTAAATCCCATCCTGCTGCATGTTTTGCCAATTTCGCCAGTTGTTCCTCATATACACAAATTCCTAATGTCTCTTTTAATGCTGCCTCAAGACACTTATATTTAAATGTAACCTTTTGCTTACCATCTCTTCGCGCAATATATGTATCTCTTGGTGTTGGTCCTCCGCTCTTGTTCTCGCCAGCAGATGGTCTGCCTAATGCATTTACTAAACTTAAGTCTTCAATACTTTGTGGTTTAATACGCTTGCATAAAGCTCTCATGTGATGCGATCCCATCTGGAACACACAAATTGTCTGTCCTTGAGAAACCATGTCCCATACTTGCTTATCATCAAATGGCGCCAACTCGTCTGTTTCTGGACAATCCTTTCCCATCGCCCTAGCATTAGCAATTGTGCTATCAATTACCTTTAAATGTTCTAGGCCCAACAAATCCATCTTAATAAGCCCAACATCTTCGCAACGATTCTTTTCGTATTGTACAGATACATTTCCTTCTTTATCATACCTAAGTGGAACGTATGTTGATAAATCGTTATCACTGACAACAATTCCTGCCGCATGAGTGGAATAAGTCTTTTCCAATCCGACAAGTTTTCGTCCATATTTTTCTACATCAGGATATTGGACACAAAACTCTTGAAACTTTTTTGACTCTTTTAGTGCTCCATCAAACGTCTTGGCTTCCATCGGAATAGAATCAGTAATTGCGTTTGCAATTTGAAACGCCTCACTTTTCCCGCCACCAAGTTCTAGTGATCTAGCAACATCTTTAATAACAACCTTTGGTGTCATTGTGGAAAGGTTCGATACATGAGCAACCTTCTCCTTACCGTATTTCTCAACTACATATTGCTCTACCCAATCGCGTCCGTCTGGACTGAAGTCTGTGTCGATGTCTGGATACGATGTCTTTTCCGCATTGTGAAATCTCTCAAACAAAAGGCCGTACTGAATCGGATCAACTTCATGAATGTCTAATAGATGCCCAACCAAACATCCACCCACGCTTCCGCGCCCAGGTCCAACTCTAATTTTATGAGCTTTTGCTTTTCGTATAAAGTCGGACGTAATAAGCATGTACGAACAGAAATTGTGTCCCTCAAGAACGCCAATCTCATCTTTAATTCGTTGTACATACATCTTGCGCTTATTGCCTTTTAGATGTTTAAATTTTTGCTTAAATGCTTTGATGCAACGATACCGCATAAACGCATGATCTTCTGGAGTCTTTCCGTTATAATTTTCCTCTTCTTTCCACTTTAAAAAATCCTGGTAATCGTCTTCTGCCGTAGCATCAAATTTTGGAAACCTAATTTTATCCGTCTTAATATAGTCGGAAGAATTTTCACACTTATTTGCTATCTCCATTGTGCTATCGCATAATTCTTTTGCAGTTTTTCTGTTAAACAGTTCAGAAAAATAACTAAGAACTTCGCCACCAGTCTTCATATAAAATTCTTCTATTCCATAACGATGCCTGTTTGGATCACTTAATGGCTTTTTATCATTAATTGCCATTAACATATCGTGGGCTTTAGCGTCTTCTTTTTCCAAGTAATGAATATCACAACCAACTGTAACCGGGATGTTTAGTTCTTTTGATACCGACAAAAGCTTTCTATTTGTATATGTCTGATCAACAGAAACAATGGGTTCTCCACTAGGAGTTTTTTCTGTTTCATTTGTTTTTCTATTATGCTTAAATTTCTTCAAGCTATGTGGCTGAAGCTCTAGATACAAATCTTCGCCAAAAATGCCTTTTAATCTACTGGCAACTTTGAGAACCTCAATGTGACACGCATCTTCGTCCCATTCTTTGTCGCCTTCTTCGCTGATTCTAAACATTTCAGTGGCTAGGGGTCCGGTACCACATGCTGTCATACAAACGATTCCATCATGATATTTTTCGAGCATATCCCAATCAATTCTTGGGAACACTTTTTGTAAAACTGGAACTAGCTGACAGTGTACAAATCCCTCGTAATTAAGTTTTAATAAATTACGAAACCCTACTTCATTTTTAGCCAGCAGTAAGATATGTTTTCTTTTTTGTTTCGGATCACTGACGGTATCGACAAAATACGCCTCCAAACCTGGAATATATTTGATGCCGTATTTCTTCGACGCTTTGCATGCGTCAAATACAGCAGCCATTGTTCCATGATCAGTAATCGCTAGAGCAGATTGACCTAGCTCTCGTGCTTTCTTAAATAAATCATCAACAGACACCATCGCGTCTTGCATGCTACCTATTGATGTATGTGCGTGCAGATGTACAAAATTGTCAGGCATTATTTTTCCTGTTCTTTATGTTGTAATTTGAATTTTAAGTGTATCTGTTAGCCATGCAGCTAAACTTTTTTCGAACTCTTTCTTCCTTGCAATTTTATTAATGTGTACTTTTTCAAAATTTTTAGGCATCACAAATTTAATGGACTTAAGTCCAATTTTGCCTTCAATATGAAAACCATCTGTAGTATCTATGCGCAGCAACTTAACTGCATCAAGTCGATATCGAGGTTTTCCAAAAGAACCCAGGTATTTTACAATTCCTGGATCGAGTCGGCATGGCAAAGTATAAATCGCCGAAAAACACTTTGCACAACCAGTGGCTTTCATTTTAACTGCTTCTGAAAATTTCACAATATTGTCCCCGTAAAAAACGAGAGTGCGAATGTATTAAACTATCGCACTCTCGTTGTATATTTATTATTCTTCTTCCTCCATAAAAAGACTTAGTCCAACTTCAGTTTCTGATTCTTGGTGTACTGCTAATGCTTTCGAAACATCCCCAAAATCAAACTCGCCTGCTGTAATACCATCTACTTCTGCCTCTAGTACTAACTTAAGCTTACATCCATCCTTAGCCTTTTTACTTTGATAGGTAAGTACTTTAAATCCCGTCACTGCTTGCTTCTTCGGTGTCGTCCCTTCCATTGTCTTCCTCACTTTCTTTTTTAACATTATCGATTATAAAATCGATAACTTTTGATACTCTTAAAATACCAACAAAACTGTCCATCTGTCCAGAGTTATACAGCGCACTGACTAACTCATCTTTCGTCTTATTATTCATCTTAGCATGTTCTTCTAGTAACTCGTTAAGTTCATCGGGAGTTACCTCAATACTATCTTCTTTCTCGTAAATTGCATCTGTTATAATAGCACGCTTTACGTTGTATTCAGCATTTTTTCTTAGCTCTTCAACAAGTTGTTCTGGCATTTCTCCTTGTACTCTAACTCTACTACGCAACCTATTTGTTTCTTCATCAACCATAGATTGTGGTACAGTAAATTCATTAGCCTCGAACAACTTTGTCATAATCTGGCGATCCATCATTTGACGATTGCGAGCCAATTTTTCTTTATCCGCATCTTGCTTGACCTTCTCATTTAATTCGTCAACCGATTCATATCCAACCATCATTGCCAGGTCGTCGTCAACTTCTGCCAACTTGGTTTCTACAATATTATGAACCTTAACCTCAAATCGAGCTTCCTTTCCTGCCAAATGCGTTGCACGATATTCCTTTGGAAACGTTACATTTACTTCAGTCTCTTCTCCAGCTTTTGTTCCAATAATTTGATCTTCAAATCCGGGAATAAAATTGCCATGACCCAATTTGTCAATTGAATATCCTTTTGCCTCTCCGCCCTCAAATGGTTTTCCGTCTACAAACCCTTTAAAGTCAATAACGACCGAGTCTAATAGTTGAGCTCCACGATCTGTAATTTGATTACGTTCAGCAAATTGTTCCCTAAACTCCCGCATCTTAATGTCAAACAACATTTTATCATTTGTCTCTGGAAAATCTAACTCTAAACCCACATATCCCTCTGGATCAATCTTCGGTAGGGTTTCAATAATTAAATCAGCTGAAAATGAATTATCAAAACCAAATTTTCCAAGAAATTCTGCATTTTCAGCTAGGTCTTGAACCTCAGGATTACCTATCGGATTAATTTCATTATCTTGGATTACTTTTGTGTAATATTCACCAATTAACATTTGCGAAACAGGAGCTTTGGCTTTTTGTCCAAAGTGTGCTTTTAATCTGCTAATAGGTGCCTTACCCTTTCTGAATCCTGGAATTTGAGCTTGTTTTTTGACTGATTTAAAAAATTCATCGAATTTTTTATCTACTTCTTCGGCTGGAATATTTAAGGATACTTTATATTTAGTGTCACTTAATTTTTCAACTTTAATTTTTTCTTGCATAGCTTACCCCATAAGTTTTTGCATAAATTCTTCTCTATATCGATCTAGTTGTTTTTCAAAAGCCGATCCTCTCATTCCATCATTTAAGTCTTCTTCAGCTTTATCAAACTCTTCCATAATAAGACCATATTTATCATCTCGCCGTTGTAATTCATCGAGCTTTTGTGTCCACATTTGTGCAATGACATCAAAATCTGGAGCCAACTCTGTAATCAAACGGTCATCACCTCTATTTATTACGATCGGTGTATCTTCAGGAACATTCATGTTCTTGTAAAATTCAAGAACTGCGCTTTTAAGTGCCCATCGTGTTATATCATTCTGAGATGGCATTCGCACTCGTTCCATTCTCGCGATCTCTTCATTAACCTCTTGTTCTAATACAGCTATGAGATTCCCAAACTTTGGCAAAACATCTTGTTCTTGTTCTTGAGGGACCGGCATATTTGTTTCTGTAGTTGGTACTGCGCCGGGAATTTCTTCAGCAAGTATGTGTTTGCAGTATTTACATCTAGTATACCTGCCCGCCCTTGTTATGCTATTATGTCTCAATTTATGAATAATGTCAAGTAAATCTTCAATAGAATTTACTCCATCGAAATCATGTTTAAGAAACCTTTTTTCGTCCGCAATTACCTTAAGACATTGCCACACCTCTTTACTAGGAACTTGCCGTAGCCTCAACTCTGCAGATGCAATTGATCTTCTTGCAGCAACTTTTTGCTGTATTATAGCCCTTTTTATATCCATTGTATTCACCTATCAAACAACTCGCATACGATTTTTTTGTTCTTTAGGTCTTTCAACTTCATATTCAGTCCCGCTCCAGTTAAATTTACTTCTTTGGCAGCAGCAGATATAGAGTAATCATGAAAATACATTAGCTCAAGTGCTTTAACTATACGCGGATCTTCATCCTCAAGCCATTTTTCCATATCATACATATGAATAACTTCCTCGTCTAATGGCTTAATTTCATCATTAATAATTGATTCCTGCATATTTATGTATGTGTCTGATTCTAAATCTTCTTCAAGAAATGTAAGCATAGACTCATTTACTTCGAACATGTTGATTGGCACACTCTTTGTTTTATAATCAACCGGGCTGTCACATTCTGGACAATTTCTTATGTCCCCTTTACCAACAGTTTCTACAAAGTTGTAACCACAATTACATGTAACATTATATGTTCTAATATTTAGAAAAGTAGCATTGCGGTTAGCTCTACTTCTATTACGTAATTCATTGATAAGTCGCCTTCCTACTCGCATTTGTAAAAACGAAGATAGCTTCATATTTCTGCTTGGATCATACTGTGGGATACCCTCTAAAATATGAACAATAATGTCTTGTCTTGTATCTTCGAAAGAATTGCCATTAAAATGGTATTTAAGCGCAAATTTACAAATCAAAGGCTTTAGCTTATTGATAACAGCATCATATCCTGTGCCATTCCTGGTGTCCACATATATAACAGAGTCATATACTGAAACAAGACCGGCAAAACCACTTCGCTTTTTGGTTTTGGGATCGATAAAGGTCTCTGATTTAGACCGTTTCTTGCTATTAATCGTTTTCATTGTAGCTCCTACCAAGCTTGTTGTGCAGGACAAATTTCTTTAAAGTCACACCAATTGCACAACATGGTTGGAATTGGCGTCCATTGATCTTCATCTCTTATTTTTTGTGCGTATTCTATTAGCTCTTTTTTAACTCTCTCAACATCTTCCATGTTAAAATCATACTCTTTAAGTTTTGACCCATGTCTTAATAAAACATATGCACCCTTAAAAGCTTCAACATGCGGATATTCCTCTTTTAACCATATTCCATATATCAATAACTGAAAATCATCAAGATATTTTACATTTTTAGTTGTCTTGTAATCAATGATACGAAACCTGCCATCTTTTAATATATCTAATCTATCAACAAATCCTCGAATAAGAATGTCATCTGTAATATTAAATTTGAATGATGCCTCGACTCCTTTTACAACTGGCATACCATTCTTTTTAACTGCTTTCAAATAATCAGCCAACATATCTTTTGCTTCAGCCAACATTTGGTCAGTAACATGCTTAAAATCCTGTCTTGCAACAGAAAAAGCGTAACTCATAATCTTACCGAGACTACGCTTTTTGGTTCCCTCTCTGATATATACTTCGTGAAAAATTTCCAATGTTTTGTGGCAAAGATTTCCTAAATCAAAATGATCCCATTGCTTCTTTGGAGCTTTTTGGATATAATTGAAGAAATATTTACGCGGACATTGTTCATAAGATTTCACAGCACTAGCAGAAAGTTTTATGAGTTCTAGTTTCTTTGACATAACTCTCCTTTATATGCTCGATTGTTTGCCACGATACATCCACTTAAATACTATGGGTGGGCCAGCATTTGGCTGAATGCCCAAATTATTTGTCGTTCGAATGTTTTCTGGCAATTCTTGGATGTTCTTTATATATCTATGTTCGTTATGATCAAAATAATATGAAACCATCACATTGTTTTTCGCATCATAAAATCTACGAACAAAACCACCACTCACATATGCTGCATCATCAGCCGCTTCTCTTATCCGCTTGCCTCCAAATTCACGATATATATCGTGCAGAGAACCATAGGGTCTTAAAGTAAGTCTTATATCATTATCCTCTCGGTTGTCAATAAGAACCATTCTTGCCCTACGATTAAAAAACTGAGCATGTTGTGGTGTTGAAAATGGAATAAACCCATCATCAATTAAAGAACCTGTTGTGGATGGATCGGGAACACTTACCTCTATTTCTGTTCCTTCGGCAATTCCCAAATATCCTGTCTCTTTTCTTATTACATCTAATGTATCGAGATCCACATCAATAAATCTGGCTGGTTCGCCATCTGCATCCCATCCATATACTGTGTCGTTTCCCATATCTGCACGGTCAAGCACAAAACCTTCCAGTCCGGTATGCCTGCTCACCGTTGCTCGTGTTGTATCAGCAGCGAATATTTGAGTCAGGATTGGGCCGGAAACGCCATCACCGTCTACTCCGAATGCACTTAATGTTACAGAATTAACGCCGTCAGGCATTTCAAATGTTGTAGTGTAGATAGGTGAACTAGTTGTTGGGGTACTTCCATCTATAGTGAAATATATAGTCGCTGGAACATTCGATTCGATAGTCATATATCGTGGAACGCCAGAAACAATTTGATCTTCCGAACCCGTAAATGTAAGTGTGACAACAGCCATTATTTAATCCTATTTTTGCTAAAGATTAGCAAAAATACCCTTATTAGATGATACTAGCCTAAGAAATCTCGGGCTATTTCTATCCTTTCCCTCTTTAAGATACATACGATAAACATCGTGTGCAACTTTTCTTAACATAGAAGCAAGCTTGTATAACACAACTTGAAGTTCTTTTCCATCATTATCTTCTTCGTCGTAATTAAATTCCCTTGCTCTCTTTAACATTGCTTCATACATGTCCATAAACATTTCGTCCATATATTCGTTGTCACTCATTGCCTTAACGGCTTTTTCTTTCATACGATTATATGTCTCTTCTGGTCCATAATTAACCATGCCGTGTAGCAATGTTTGTACTTCTGCTTCTTGCAGTATATATGGAGTACGCATTATTTATTTAACTTCCTTATCTGCTCCAAAACATCATCAAAATTAAATGCACGATATATTCTAAATCTATCCATCTTGCTACCATTATATGGCATGTCCATTATAATTGTGTGCATTCCTTCTTTAGATGCATCTAAAGCTGTAGACATTTTGTCTTCAATCAAAACAGAGATTCCGTGTTCGTAACAAAATGGAACCTTTTCATGTGTAAAAAACAATTGATTTGTTGGCATGCCATGCTTTTCAAGCCAAGCAATCGTATCACTTTTTATTGTGTCTTTTATGTCTGCAGTGAATCCTCGATCCCAATCTCCGATTCGTGCAGTAACAATATGAACATTACACAGTTCATTTAGCTGTTCAACGAACTCTTCTGCTCCGTCAAACGCTGGGAGTCTTGCAAATCCTCCTTTGCTAATCCAGTCGTGGCTTGCTGTCTTCATATCAACATCATCCACTCCGTGTCCCCATTCGTCGAATGGATAATTAACCGGAGGTGTAGTTGGATCTAAAGTACATCCATGTACTTTATTGAGGTATGTAGCAAATCCTGCATGAAAATTGGCTATCACACCATCCATATCCAATAATACTCTCATCTTCATCTTAAATACCTTTCTGCCTTACTTCAAACTGGTCGATATAACGTCGAATATTTCCTTTTAGTGTTTCATCCTCCCATATATCATTTATATCTTCGCAAAAGAAAAATCTATCCAATTGTTGATAAAAACTATATAGCCCAGATTTTTCTTGGTTAAAAAGCGTACGCACGTCGTATTCTGGTAAAGAAGGCGACAAGCAATTCGCTATTTGTTCTTCGGGCAACTTAGAGCCAGCAAGGCATCCGTTCTCATCGAACTCATTCTCATATTGCCCACGGACCCAATATATACGCTTTAGGCGCACTTTATTGTGGTCCATCGTTAAAAAAGCTCCTAACTCTTCTGTTGTTCTGATATCTGTAATAATTACTGACTCATCAGAATTTATAGCTTTTTCAATCACTTTTCGAATAAAATATTCAGGATCATCCTTCTTCTTTTCAGCAC
>Ga0209536_100006837_pt1 | contig 17367 bp, 7 predicted proteins | sample DeeMarSeWOR28_12_FD_187461 | JGI IMG/M metagenome (GOLD analysis project Ga0209536, IMG submission 187461) | Marine sediment microbial communities from White Oak River estuary, North Carolina - WOR-2-8_12 (SPAdes) (version 2) | ecosystem: Environmental > Aquatic > Marine > Intertidal zone >... | reverse complement strand
GCCAGCCATTCCGCCCATGCCGCCTTCGCCGCCAGCGCCGCCGGTGCCAGCCATTCCGCCCATGCCGCCTTCGCCGCCGGCGCCAGCCATCCCGCCCATGCCGCCTTCGCCGCCAGCGCCGCCGGTGCCAGCCATTCCGCCCATGCCGCCTTCGCCGCCGGCGCCAGCCATTCCGCCCATGCCGCCAGCGCCGCCCATGCCGCCATCGCCTTCGACGCAGGTCACGAGAACCGTCCACATGCTCATACAGTACGTGCCATCGTCGTCGGTGACCAACACGGTGATTTCGTCATCGCCGACCTCGGTGCAGGTATAGGTCGTCGATTCGGCCGTCGGATCGGCGATCGAGCCGCTTTGCGAGCTCCACATCGTGCTGATGGGATCCCCCTCCTCGTCCTCAGACGTCGACGAAAGCCAGATGTCGTTGCCGACCGAGGTTTGAAGCGGCGAAGCGACCATCATCGTCAGCTGCGGACAGACGTTGAACTTGCCGTTGACGCGCACACCGCCGAGCTCGCGGGGCAGCTTGCAGTTGAGCATCACCATCACGTCCGTCGAGACCCCCGCCGTGACTAGGAATTCCGTCGAGCCCTGGCAGGTCACTTCGCCATCGACGGACGTCGCGCTCAGCTCCACGAGATACGGCGTCGCAAACGGCGGAAGCCCAAACACCTCGACCGAGGCGGTGGACCCAGGCGCGCGGACATCGATCGTGCCGCTCATCTCCATTTCGTTGCCGCTGATCGTCCAGTCGACCTCGTCGATCTGAACGTCTCCGGCGAGCACGAGGTCGAGGTAAAGCGACCCCGTTTGGCTTTGAGAGGGGTCTGCGTCAGAGCAACCGACCGCGGCGAGCAAGCCGCAAGCGAGCACGACGATCCAACGCACAGTGGGGGAACCAGACATGTAGGCCTCCGAAAACAGGGAAAAGGGCTAGACGGAATGGGGATCGCGAAACTAACACCGATGAAATCGGCGTTTCAAGAACCTTCTCGGGGACAAATGCAAGGATTGTGATCTGCGTGCGCTACCTCACAAAACCGGGTCTGGGGACTTACACACCGCGTCAATCGCGTGGCCCATCGGAGGGTCTCCACTGTGCGCTTGACCTATTCGGGGGAAAGGCAACACTGGGGTTCCCGTCAGCCTTTACGCCCGGTCGTCGAGGCTCGCGTCTTGCTACAAACCCAGCAGTGGAGCGTGCACTTCAATGAATAGATCGAAGCACTTTGGCAAAATCTTGTTTCTCGGCGTCTGCTTGACCCTCGGTTGCACCAGCAGCGGGGTGTTGGGCTGCGGGAGCGATGGCTCCTCGACGCCGAAGGTCGACTCTTCGCTACCCGGCATCTACACCGTCGATTCGTACCAAGCGAGCCCTCTCGATCCGGAGACCGGCGACCCCGTGCCCAATTCCTGTAACCAGCTGAGCGATGCGCCGCCGTTTGGCGACTTCCTGGTCATCTATAGCTTCGAGCCCAACGATGCCATGGGACAGGCGTATCTTGCGGGCGTGTTCTGCTCCGATGTTGCCATCTGCCGCGAGATCGCCGACACGGCGCCGGACCCCGCCCTCGGTTACTCGTTCCGGGAAGGCAATGACCAAGATGGATGGCAAGGGTTTGGCAACGCCCGCCAAGGCTCGCTCGGCGACCAATGCCTGGTCGACCTGCAAGCCCATGTTCTGACTTCCACCGGTGACTCGATCAACATCACGACCGACACCGTCGAGGTGATCTTCCCGCCGAGCCTCGAGGGCAATGACGCCACTTGCCGCGTCGCCGACGCGCTCGCGGCGTACTCTCCGGACCTGCCTTGTGAGCAGCGCCTCGTGCTCGAGGCGACGCGCACGGCCGACCTCTGACGATCACTCGAAGCGGTTGGTCCGCACCCAGTCGATGCCAGCGTCGCGCGAGTGCAGCCACACCGCGTGTGCGTGGCGCTTGTCGTCGACGGCGATTCTCGGTCCCTTGGCGGACCGCTCGATGTCCTCGATGAGCTCGGCGGTCATCCACCCGGTGCCGGGGTCGAGACGATTCGACCAAATGCTCGCCCAGTCCTGCCACGTCTGGCGCCACACGACGAAGGCGTTACCCGCCGCGTTGACCGCGACGCGCGGGGTGGCGGCGTCGGCGTCTTCGTTCGGGTCGGGGTTCGGCGGTTCGATGAGCTCGGGCGTCCCCCACTCGGAGCCGGGCGTGTACTGGATGGCATAGATGTTCTGGAAATCGGGATCGCTTTGCGACCAGACCGCGTGGGCGACGCCGCTGCCATCCACCGCGACGTCGGGGCCTTCCTTGTTGCCGTCGTCATAGTCGTCGATGCGCTCCGGAGGGCCCCAGGCCGATCCGGAAAACCGAACGGCCCAGATGTCCTCGCACGGCCGCTCGACGGTCGGGGAGATCTGGCAGAGCCGCGCCGGGTCGTTTTGGATCCAGACCACGAAGGTATCGCCGTTCGGTCCGACCGAGAGGCGCTCCGCTTGCGCGCGCGTCTCGGTGTCGGGCTTGATGATCTCGGCGGTTCCCCAGCCCGAGCCGGGCGTGTACCGGTTGGCCCAGAGCACCTCGCTTCGGCCGCCGGTCATCGTCACGCTTGGTCGCGCCCACACCGCGATCGCGTTGCCGTCGTCATCCATGCGGACGGACGTGCGTTCGCCGACGCGTAAGGTCGGGGCCGGCATGGTATCGATCGGCTCGGCGGTTCCCCAACCGGTGGCCGGCTCGTACCGGATCGCCCACACCAGCTCACGTCCCGTGTCTTGGTCCTCCTGCATCCAGGTGGCGATCGCGTTGCCCGCCGGGTCGGCCGCCACCGAAGGGCTTCGGGCGGTGGTGACCTCGCCGTTTTGCAGCAACTCCGCGGTTCCCCAGCCTTGATCGACCGTGTAGCGATTGGTCCAGATGTTCACGATGGCACCGCCCCCCGTTTGCTCGTAGACGACGAACCCGTTGCCCGCATCATCGGTGGCGAGCCGCGGATTGTTCGCCGAGCCCGCTCCGTCGTCGATCGTCTCGGGCTCTCCCCAGAGGTCCACTCGGGTATAGCGGTTGGCCCAAATGAAGGTTCCGGTCGCCTCCATGTACTCCCAGACGGCCAGCGCGTTGCTCTGCGCGTCGACCACGACTTGCGGCTCGGCGGAGATGCCCAAGGAGACTTCCTCGAGCCACTCGGATTCGCCCCACGCGCTGTCGAGGGTGGTGAAGGTCCAGTCGTACTCCTCCTCGAGCGTGGCGCCGCCGGTGCTCCGGAGCGCCGTGGTGATCGTGGCGGTGTACGTGGTGATCACGGACAAGGGCTCGCTCGGCGTCAACACCGCGATGCTCGGCTCATCGCCGATCGACAACGCCCCTTGCACGCGCGTGCCTTGCGCATCGGTGACGAAGAAGTTGTCGTCCGTGAGCGTCGTTTCATCGATGTCTTCGTCGATCTGAAAACCGATCCGCACCTCGACCGGGACCGCATTGCTTCCATCTTCGGGCGCCGTTTGAACCACCTCGATGAACACGTCCCCGCCACCACCGCCGCCCTTGCACGCCGCTCCGGACACGGTCAGCGCAAGCAGCACCAAGAAATAAGCTAACCAACGGGTAATCATGGGACCTCCTGAGCCAAGAGTGATAACACAGCCAGAACTTCCACGCATGTGTCGAAACACACCGGTTTTGCAGTCAATTCGGGGTGCGGCGTCGTGCGAGGCAAGCGCTTAAAACGAGAAGACCCGCGAGCCGAAGCTCGCGGGTCTCTCTTGTCTTAGGCTTCTCTTACGTGCGCCTTCTTAGAAGATCGGACAGGAGATGAGGCTGCTGTCCGGGGTCGGGCAGATGATGTCGTCATCCACGCCGATACCGACGCAGGTCTCGCCACCGGGGCAGTCCGCAGCGGTGAGGCAGCCCTGGGTGGTCGTGACCGAGCAGGAGCCACCGTCTTGACCCATCGCGCACTGAATCGGAACCGCGAGGCCCGAGGCGTTGACGCGAATGCCGATCGGGGCCGCCGGCGACCCGAAGGTCGGTGCCGCGGTGCCAGCCGGTGGGATGTCCAAGCAGTCGTCCACATGGAACGCCGCGGTGCATGCTCCGACCGGCTCGGTGCCGTCGCAGACGATGCCGTTGTCGGTCCAGCCCCAAAGGACGTCTCCGCCGCTTGGGCCTGCCGTGTAGCTGCCAGGCTGGGCGGCGAACTGGATGACCAGGTCACCGTCTTGGCAGAAGCCGTTCAGCTGACACTGACCTAGCTTCGTGGTGTCCGGAGGCGTGTCGAGTGCCGCACAGGGCGAGCAGTCGCAGTCCGGAGGCGCTTGCAGGCCGCCGTTGGTGTCACAACCGCCTGCGCTCAGCGGAATGCCGTCGACGACGGGCAGGTTCTGAAGAACCTGAACCGCGCCGCAGGTTCCGCCCAAGCACGCTGCGTTGGCACACGTGCTGGTGTCCGGTGTTCCCCCAGGACAGGTGCAGACCTGGTCTGATGGGAAGTTACAGAACCGCGTCGGTCCTGGGTTCAGCGTCGCCGGATCAGCCCCTAGCGGCACGTTCGCCCCGGTGGCGCCAGAGCGCACCGCGACGGTCGAGACGAAGGCGACCAGCTGGGCTACCCGAACGCCGCCTGGAACGACATTTTGTGCCGCATTCAGGAAGAACTCGGGGAAGAACCCGACGCCGTCGAGGGTCACGTTAAACAGTGAGCCTCCGATGACTGCGGGAGCATCCACACTCAGGACGAAGGGGAAGGGCGACTGCGCCGTGGTGACGTTGTTCACGCAACCGACGGACACGGTCTGCTGCTGCAGGCCGCAAGCCGGTGGCGCGAAGATGCACGTGCCGGCTGCGGTGCACTGGCCATCGCCCGCACCTGGGTTGAAGTCGCAGACGATGCCGGGTGTAACGACCGTCTCGCAGACGTTGGCGAACGGAGCCGTGTTACACACTGGCGCTGTACACTGCGGGTCCTGTGGAGCGGGTGGGGTGTTCGGGCAATCGCCGTCGACCAAGCACTCGTTGTTCGGCTGACAGATGCCCGCCGCATCGCAGGTGCCGTCGCCGGGGTTGCCAGCGCCCGCACAAGCAGCCCCTGTGTTCGGGGTGTTGCTGCAAGTGGTGGCGGGAGGCGCGTCGCAAGTGTCGATCGTGCACTCGTTGCCGTCGTCGCAGGAGCCATCCGGATCAGGTTGCGCGTTGCAGTCCTGGGATTGGCAGTTGCCCGCGCCGTCACACACAGCAGGCGGCGGTGCATTGGTGCACACCGTACCCCCGGGCGTGTTGCTGCCGACGCAGCAATTGGCGGTCGTGCCGTCGCAACCGGCGTTGACACAGGCCGACGCGATACATTCGGTGCCATCTGCCGAGTCACAGAAGGCGTCCGCGCCACCCTGGGTGCCGCTGCCGCCGTTGGCTTCGTCGAAGGCCTGACAAGGCGTGAGGCCTGGGCAGTTGACGCTGACGGTCTTGACCTTGTTACAGTCCTCGTCACCGTCGGTGGTCACCGCGGTGCAGACCACCGTCGCGCCTGGCGCACCGCCAAGAGCCGGCGGAATGCAAGCGACCGCGAAGGCGCCGTCGCCCGGGGTGTTCGGGACGATGGGACCGAGGACCGGCGTGTTGCCGAGCGTGTCGCCGCTGAAGGTACACGAGGTCTCGGTGGTGAGCGGGTTGAAGTCACAGTCGATGCGACCGTCCACACAGGTGATGGTCGTCGACACGCCACCGGCCGGCTCTGGAGCCGGCACACAGTCGATGCCTTCCGGGGTCACCGAGCAGGTCTGCGGGTCGCAGCTATTGCCGCACTGGCTGTCGCCGTCGCGGAAGCGCACCTCACAGGTGGTGGCCGCGACCGGCGGGATGGGCGGAGGCGCAATCACTTGCTCCACCGGGTTGCTGTCGAGACAGTTGAGCGCGATGAGGTCAGGACAGAAGTTGCTGACCAAGAAGCTGAACGTCGCGAGGGTGTCGAGCATGCCGACCGGAGCCTGGAAGCTCACGTCACACACGAGCACCAAGTTGACCCTGGTCGTGGTGTCGGCGGTGATGGTGAAGGGCTCGGTCGCCGTACAAATGACCTCGCCGTCGTTGTCACGTGCGCGAAGCTGCACGGTGCATGGTCCGGGGGGAAGGTCCATGAAGCCTTGATAGACTTCGGCGCCATCGCCGGGGCGAGGGGTGCCGAACTCGGGCGGGATCGTACCCTGGGGGTCGGTCCGGCCGTCTACGACTTCGAGATTACCTTCAACGCGTACCTCGTCGGGGAAGCTGGCCGCGTTCTCGAGGAACGTGTCGCTATTGCCGAGGCAGTTGATGGTGTACTCGACGGTTTGGATGTCGATTGAACCGGGGGCTGTCGACCCGCCACCGAGTGCAGGCGACCCATTCGGGACGACTACGTTGAGCTCGGTGTTGCCCGCCGTACCACCCTCGCCGCTCGTACAAGCTGCGAGGGCACTGATACAGGCGAGCACGATCCATGGGGTAAATCGTGTCTTGCTCATTCCTTGCGCTCCTTGAATTAATGATTCTGCGCAATGCGCAGCTCGTGAAACGGGATTCACGGAGGAGTGGCTATCTCAACACGAATCGCAAAGTCAACACCTCTGGACACGCTTTGCATCCGCGGTCGGGGTTGTTTCTGCAAAATCTGTGAGGACGCACACAGTGGTGCAAAAAAGCCCACATCGTGCGCCACGTTTTGATCTCGAGGCTCCGCCGACGTGTCGCGCCTTGAATCACAGGAGATCCTGGCCTCGCGTGACTGGAGTGGCGCCTCGATCTGCGCGACCGGTCGACGATTCCGGACCGTGCGACTCGGTTCGAGCGGCTCGACAGAAACGGCTTCGCCTGGCGTTCGGCGACGGTGGCGCGGGCCCGAACGTCCGAAAAGTTCCGATCGGGTGTCAAATCCGGACGCCGACTGCCGTTACCCTCGGAAAACACGACCTGATTGGGACGGGGCCGAGGCGAGGCTCGGAGCGCTTCCGCCTTGCGGGCGTGGCGCTACTTCTTCGGGGTGACTTTGACGGTGCGGTCGGTGAAGACCGCGATGTCCACCTTCCGCTTGCTGTCGCTTTGCACTTGGCGCGTGCCCGTCACGAGGTCGAGGTCGATGTCGGCGGCGCGGGGCGCGAGCTCGGAGAGGTCCCAGGTGAGCGAGCCAATGACATCTCCGTCGAGCGTGAGCAGTGTCATCGACGCGCCGGTGTCGGGGTTGGTGTAGGGCTGCTCCGCAGCGGTTTGCCTTACGGTGAGGGCAAGCTCGACGCGGCTGCCTTTCACCTTCACCAACTCCATCGTCGTCAGCTGATTGACGTGCACGCCGCCTTGCAGGACGCCCTCGTGGACGGTCCACTTGGCGCCCTCACCGACGGGCTCCTTTGGAAACGCGGGGATCATTTGGGTCAGCGCCCAACGGATGCCGTCGATCCGGCTTTGGGTCGACACGGATGCATCGGGCGGCGCTTGGATGTCAAGGTCGGTCATGCCTCCGTGCGGTCCCCACGCATAGCTCCCGGTGACTCGGGTCATCTCTTTCATCTGGTCGGCGCTCTTGGCGTCCTCGGTTTCCGCGGACACGCTCGCGTCCATCGCGGCGCGGTCGACGGTGAATGCGACCCGCACGGTTCCGTCGTCTTCGATTTTTCGAGCACGCATCGTGAGGTCGTAAGAGATCAAAGTTCTCGGGGAGGCCACCTTCATGATCACGACGATCGCCTCGAGCGCATAGCCCACCTCCGCGGTCAGCTTTTGCTCGAAGCCTTTCGCGACCTTCGAGCGCAGCACCGTGCGCGGCTCCTTTCCCGGCTCGAGCAGCTCGACCACCGGGGGTGCGCTGATAGCAGGCGTTTCGCCCTTGAGCGCCTCGGGCAACTCCGGCTTCGGCTCGGGCTCCGCCGCAGGCTCCGTCTCGGTCGGCTCGGCGGCCTGCTCCTCGCTCTTTGCAGATGCTTCGGCAGGCGCCTCGGTCTCCACGCTCTGCTCGGGCTCCGCCGGGGCGGCCGCCTCCTTCTTGGAGCAGGCGAAACTAAGGACGATGAGAGTGAGAATCAACCAACGCATGGGGCAGCTGCTTAGCACAAAAAACTCTGGCGCCGTGAAAAAGAGCGGGCCGTCGATGGCGGGGCCCGAGCGGCCTCCGCGACCGCATGGGCTGGCATGCGAGCGCCATCCGTAGCACCCTCGACATTCGATGCGCATCCCCCTCGCTCGTTTCTGTGCCGCCGTGTGGCTGGTGGCAGGGCTGCCGCTATCGGCCGCCCACGCCCAGCCCGACTACACGTTGTTCGAGTCGGACCCGGTGCGTCCCGTCGCCCTATCCCCGGACAAGACGCGCTTGTTCGTGGTCAACACGCCGGACGGCTACCTCGAGGTGTACGATCTCTCGACCGGGTTGCCCGTCGCCGAGGCATCGGTCCCGGTCGGCTTGGAGCCGGTCGCGGTGGCTCCGCGCAACGATGGCGAGGTCTGGGTCGTCAATCATCTCTCCGACAGCGTGAGCATCGTCGACATGTCCCTTTCGCCGCCACGGGTCGTTCGAACGCTGCTGGTCGGGGACGAGCCACGCGACATCGTCTTCGCCGGCCCCACAGGCAACAGGGCGTTCATCACCACTGCACACCGCGGCCAGAACAGCCCGTACCCGGATGGCCAGTACGAGGTCCCTGGCGTCGGGCGCGCCGACGTGTGGGTCTTCGAGGCCACCTCGCTTGGGAGCTCGCTCGGGGGCACCCCGCTGACCATCCTCACGTTGTTCGGCGACCGTCCGCGCGCGCTCGCTGCCACGCCCGACGGGTCGAAGGTCTACGCCGCGGTCTATCGTTCGGGAAATCAAACCACCGCGGTCGGGGAGTCGTTGGTGTGCAACGTCAACCAATCGGAGCCCTGCAGCATCCAGGGCACTTCGTATCCCGGAAGGCGCCCGCAGCCCTGGACGAACATCGGCGGCATCGAGAGCCGGGAGACGGGCATGATGGTCGGTTTCGACGCGACCTCGGGACAGTGGCGGGACGAGCTCGACCGCAACTGGAACAACGCCGTTCCTTTCTCCATTCCAGACTTGGATGTGTTCGAGATCGACGCCAACGCGTCGGTGCCGACCGAGCTCGGATCGGTGGCGGGCGTAGGAACGATCCTCTTCAACATGATCGTCAACCCCGTGACCAAGAACGTCTACGTGACCAACACCGACGCCAACAACCGCGTCCGGTTCGAGGGCACGGGCGAGTACGTGAGTGTGCTCGGTCCGAAGCCCTCCGGTGATCCAGCCTCCGTTCGCGGCAACCTTCACAAGTCCCGGATCACGGTGCTCGATGCGTCGGGGGACGACCTCGGCACGCCCCGCACCGAGCTCAGCGTGGCGCCCCGTCACCTCAACAAGCACATCGACTACGACCTTCACCCGGTGCCGGCCAGCGTCAAGGGTCGGAGCGTCGCCACGCCACTCGCCATGGCGATCAGCGCCGATGGTAGCACGCTCTACGTCGCGGCGTTCGGCTCCAACGCGGTGGCCGTCTACGACACGACGGAGATCGAGAACGACACCTTCGTGCCCGACGCCGCGAACCTCATCCCCGTGATGGAGCGGCCGAGCGGCTTGGCGCTCGACGACCCAGGCCGCCGCCTCTACGTCGCCAGCCGCGATCGGGTGTACGTCATCGATACGACCGACCATTCCATCCTGCACACGAGCTCGTTCTTCACGCCGGAAAACGCCTTGGTGCGCAACGGGCGCAAGTTCCTCTACGACGCGAAGCTCACATCGAGCAACGGCGAGGCCTCCTGCAGCAGCTGCCACGTGTTCGGCGACATGGACGACCTCGCTTGGGATCTGGGAGACCCGGACGGTGCGGCGGTGCTCAACCTCAATCCCTCACCGCCCGAGGTCGATTTCCCTCCCATCAACGAGCTCGAGCCCTTCGATCCCCTGAAGGGGCCGATGACCACGCAGAGCCTTCGGGGCATGAAGCACGCGGGTCCGATGCACTGGCGGGGGGACCGCACCGGTCCGGAGTGCAGCCCGACGCCGAGTGATCCCGCCTGCGCCAACCGGGCCTTCAACGAGTTCAACGTGGCGTTCCCGGGGCTGCTCGGCCGGGACGAAGGAGAGCTCGCCCCCGCCGACATGCAGGCCTTCACCGACTTCATCCTGCAGCTCGCCTATCCGCCCAATCCGATTCGTGCGCTCGACAATTCGCTCACCGCCCAGCAGCAGGCGGGGCTCGCCCTGTACAACGGCCGGGTCACCGACGGCGTCGCGAACTGCAACGGGTGTCATCTGCTCGATCGCGCACAGGGCTTCTTCGGAACCTCGGGCGGCTCCACGTTCGAGGGAGAGGCGATGGAGTTCAAGGTGCCGCACTTGCGCAATGCCTATCAGAAGGTCGGCATGTTCGGTCAGATGCCTTCGGGCTTTTTTCCGAACGCGCCGGGCGTCTTCACGGGCGATCAAGTGCGCGCCACCGGGTTCCTTCACGACGGCAGCGTCGCCACCGTGGGTGATTTTTTGGCTGCGGCAGCATTCAGCACGAACCTGGGCGAGGAGGCGGGCATCGAGGCGTTGATCATGGCCTTCGAAAGCGACCTGGCCCCCATCGTCGGACAACAGATCACCCTGAACGATACGAGCGGGCCCGCCGTCGACGACCGGATCACCCTGTTGATCGAACGAGCCGAAACCAGCTTCGTGCTGCCGGGCAACATCCAAGCCGAGGAATGCGATTTGATCGTCAAGGGCGTCGTCGGCGGGCGGATGCGCGGCTGGGTCTATCAAGGCGCTGACACGTTCAAGAGCGACCTGGCCACCGAGGCGGCGTGGTCTCGGAATCAGCTGGAGACTGCGGCAGCCGTCCCCGGTCAGGCGTTGACCTTCACGTGCGTGCCGCCGGGCTCGGGCACTCGCGCGGGGATCGATCGAGATCGGGACAAGCTTCTCGACGGGCAGGACTCCGCCCCCACGGTGCCGTTCGTGCCGAGAAGCAGCAGCGACTGCCGCGTGGGGCCCTCGTCGTCCCCGGGGGCAGCGTTCGATGCGCTGCTTCTCTTGGCTTTGGGAATGCTGGCGGGACGCATCGGAACACGGGCGGGTCGCCGACGTCGAGCCTAGCCGCGTCGCTCGATCAAGGCGCCGGCGTCACAGCAAAGCGCACGGAGAATCCCACCAGCGTGGGGGCGAGGCACTCGACCGGCACTTCGAAGTCGCCGAGCACGAGCGAGATCTGATCCATGGTGAGACGGAGCTCAACTTGATCCGCGCCTTGTTCCGCGGAGCTCGTGGTGGTGATGGGCTCGAGCTCCAGTCGGTGCGGACCGGGCCGCCCGTTGCGGTCTGTGTCCGCCTCGAGGTCGAAATCGTTGATCGGGGCGGAGGCGAGCGAAGCTTGCAACACGTCCGGGGTCGCCCCCTCGACGGAGGTCGCAACCTCCAAGGAGATGATGTCGACGTTGCGAAAGCCCGCGTCGACGAAGGCGACCGCGGAGTCTTCGCTGAAGGTCACCGCGGCGGAAAACGTGAGCTCGGAGGAAGCGCCCGCCACGTACGGACGATCCAGCGCATAGACGAGCTCGATCGGAAGCTCGAGCAAGAGCGTATCGATCGTGCAGCTGAGAAGGTAATCGGTCTGTTTCGATAACGGGTCTCCGCCGTCACCACCCGCGCCTCCGGTGCCTCCCGTCCCCATGAGCCCACCGTTGGCCTCGCCGCACGCGGTGACGGCGCCGAGAAGAAGCACGAAGCACAGGGGATGCGGGCTCATTTCCGGAGCTTGCGCGGCTGCACATATCCGGGCAATGACCAAGCCTGCAAGCCGGATGACCGTTTTCAGCGATCGGATGGATCGATTCGGACTGTCGGCCTCTGTGGCACGGTGTGTGGGCATGCTCACAAAAGCCTCAGAAGCTGTCGGAAACTCCGCGGGATTGAATTGATCTCGCGCGTGGATGCGAGTTACGTTCCTCTCCCCCAAACGCGAATCTGGGCCCACGCCCCGGGCCTATACCCTTAATGCTGCATCCGCCCGTCATTCGAATGGTTGTGCTGTCGTGCATCGCTCTTAGCGTGGCGTGCGACGGCGGAAGCCCGGTCATCGAGGACGGTGGCGGTGGGGGATCTCGGAGCACCGAGGTCAGTCTCGTCATCGAGGACCCCGCGACGGCGCCCGAGGAGCTCGCGATGTTGATCGACTTCGTGAGCTACCGGATCACTTGTCCAGGCAGCACGCTCACACCGTACGACGACTCGATCGACGTCACCGGGAACTTGGAAGTCGACGCCAATGCGAATCCACCGGTGTGGTCGATGTTCATGGACCTTCCACTTTCGTTCTGCTCGATCACGTTGTGGGTGTTCTACGAAGACGAGGTGATCTGCTCGGGAAACCAATCGCTCCCGGTTCTCGACGACAGCGACCCCTTGGCACCCACCAAGTTCGACATCGTTCTCGAGTGCTCGCTGAGCGTCAATCCTCCAAGCGGCGACGCGGACATCGACGGCACGTTCGACGTGGTGCATGGCAACTACTGCCCGCAGCTCTTCTGGCTCGGCGCCGTGCCGACCGTGGTTCCCGCTGCCGTCCCGGCGGTCACGAGGATCCAGACCTCTTCGTTCGACATCGACAACACCTGCGGCCAGAACTGCGATCCGCAAACCTGTGACTTCGGCTCGAACCCTCCGTCGTGCTGGCCCGGGCCGGACCCGGGTTTGACGAGCACGCTGTACGCGCCCGCGGGGCACGGCACCTTCGGCGATCCGAATGGGTTCGACACGACGTACACGTGCGATCCGCTCTATCCGGGTCCCACCGAGATCTGCGTGCGGGTCAGCGACGGAGACGAGGACTGCGACCGGATCCGCTGCCTCACCATCGAGTGCCCCGACCTGTGCGCGGGCGTCGACTGCGACGACGGCAATGAATGCACCCGAGACCGCTGCGGCTTTGCCACCGGTGTTTGCATCAACGATCCCGCGCCCGACGGCATTGCCTGCGACGACTGCAACAGCACCTGCCAGGCGGGCGTGTGCGACCCGGGCGTTCCCTTCACCGCGGATCAGAGCGCGAGTGTGATGACGTTCGTCGGCACCTTCCAGCCCTACAACGCGACCTTGTTCAATCCGTATAGCGGACTGTCGACGCTCGTGAATGGAAACTTCAACGTCAACACCTCGTCGTACACGAGCTTCGGTCCAAACGATTTGCTTCAGGGGACCAATTTGGGCGATGTGCTGTTGGTTCAGGATCCCATCGGCACGCAACGCATTTGCGGCGTGGAAAGACTGGCTCCGCTCAATAGCCTGGACGTGATGTTCTTGGCGGACAGCTTCATCATTTTGAACGACATGGATATCGACGGTGGTAACGCCGGGGATCTCATTTGGGCCAACGCGGGCAATGATACGATCTATGGGAACAACGGGGTCGACACGATCGACGGCGGGCCTGGCAACGACCTGATCGACGGCGGCTTCGGCAACGACACCATTACGCTTTGGCCTGGCGCCGGCTTCGACAGCATTACCGGCGGCCCAGATACGGACCGGGTTCGGATCACGGCGATCCGCAGCCAAGTCTTGATCACGCCTGCAGCCGACCCGAGCTACGAATTCGACCTTTTCTATTTGGGGACGCCCTTGGCGCAGATTCGGGAGGTCGAGTTGCTGATTTTGAACGACACGTTCATCGACCTCCTCACCTGCACCGGTCCCGCCACGGATGTGTGCAATCTCTGCGGTGACGACGCGCTCAACGGCGGCGAGGGTTGTGACGACGGCAACAATGTGAGCGGCGACGGCTGCGCGGCCGATTGTACGGCGGAGTACTAAGCAAGTGATTTCGAGCCCCAGACATGTGCGTGCATCTGCCACCCGTTGGATTCGGGCTTGGCAAGGTCGCGCGTTTGCTGCGATAACCGGGGCTCCCGTTCGTGCGAGCACCCGTTGCGCTCGCGCCTCGACCTATGGGGTCAACGCATGAGTTCACGCTTCATAGCTTTGATCGCGCTTTTGCTTGCTTTTGGGGCGGCCTGTGAACAATCCGGTTCATCCGACCAGACTCCCACCGCGGCCGTGACCGTCACGGTGGCGCTCACGGCCTCCGAGGTCGGCGCGGCCACGTTGCAGTACACGGTCAACCACCCGACGGCGCTCCCCGCCCCAATCCAGGGCAATGTCGGCGTCGCGGATCCGGTCACGACCTTTCGGCTGACCCAGCTTCCCGTCGCCACGGGTTATTCGCTCTTCATGGTGGCCTACAAGGCCAACGACCCGAATCCCTTCTGCGAAGGGTCCGCCACGTTCGACATCGAGGATGACACGACGACGATCGTGAGCTCTACGCTCACCTGCCCGACCAGCGATACGCTCCCCAACGGCGAGGTGGGGGTCGACATCACCTTCCAGCTCAACTTCTGCCCGGAGATCGAGCAGGTGTCGGCGGACCCGGCGACCACGGTGTTGATGGATCCGGTCACGTTGCAAGCGCTGGCGACCGACCCGGACGACACCGCGCCGGTGACCTATCTGTGGACGGCGACCGGGGGCACGATCACCGACGGCACCGCCGCGACCACGACGTTCCAGTGTCCCACCGTGGGCGACTATACGGTGACGCTGAGGGTCAGCGACAGCGATACGCGCTGCGATCAGCTCCGTCAGCTGAGCATTGCTTGTACGCCCAACGCCCTGTGCGGCAACGGGATCCGCGAGGTCACCGAGCTGTGCGATGATGGCGTCAACGACGGCGGCGATCTCGAGTGCTTGAACTGTAACGAGTTTCAAGTCTGCCTGAACGGGAACGTCCAAGGCACCGAGCAATGTGACGACAGCGGTTGGAGCGCGGCTTGTGACGTAGACTGTACCCCGGCCGAGTGTGGCGATGGCTTGCACAACGTGGCCGCCGGCGAGGTCTGTGACTTTGGAGGCGAGACCGCGATCTGCGACGCAAACTGCACGGCGGCGTATTGCGGAGACGGGACGCTCAACATCACCGCGGGTGAGATCTGTGACAGCGGCGGGCAGACCCCGACCTGCAACGCGAATTGCACTCTTGCAGGCTGCGGCGATTCGTTCATCAACGTGGTGGCCGGCGAGCAGTGTGACGACGGCGGCGAAACAGCAACCTGCGACGCGAACTGCACCGCGGCCCGTTGTGGTGATTCGACGCTCAACTTGAGCGCCGGCGAGGAGTGCGACACGGGCGGCGAGAGCACGACCTGCGACGTCGATTGCAGCCTCGTCGTGTGCGGAGATGCCGTCTTGAACACCACGGCCGGCGAGATTTGCGACGATGGGGTGAACGACGGCACGGGGCCCGGGCTTTGCGAGCCGGGCTGCGGAGCGCCTGCGACCTGCGGCAACTTCAGCGTCGAGACGTTCGAGGACTGTGACGAGGGCGGCACGGCCACGGCGACCTGCGATGCGAACTGTACGTTTGCGGTCTGCGGTGACGCGACGTTCAATGCGGCCGCCGGCGAGGAGTGCGATGGCGGCGGCGAGACTGCGGCCTGCGACATCGATTGCACCGAGGTGATTTGCGGCGATGCGCTCGCGAATACCACGGCCGGGGAGGCTTGCGACGACGGGGGCGAGAGCGCCACCTGCGACGTCGACTGCACGCTTCCCGTGTGCGGTGATGGCCTGCGGAACCAAAGCGCGGGTGAGGCGTGCGATAGCGCAGGCGAGAGCGCGAGCTGCGACATCGACTGCACCACGCCGGTTTGCGGCGACGGTTTGCTCAACGTGACTGCGGGTGAGCAATGCGACGACGGCGCCGAGAGCGCGACCTGCGACGCCGACTGCACGCCGCCGGTTTGCGGCGACGGCCTGCTCAACGTGAGCGCCGGTGAAGTTTGCGATGACGGCGTCAACGATGGCACGGGCCCTGGGATGTGCGAGCCGGGCTGCGCCGCGCCCGCACAATGCGGCAACGGCCTCAACGAAACCACCGAAGAGTGCGACGACGCCGGCGAGAGCGCGACGTGTGACACCGATTGCACGGTTGCGCTGTGCGGCGATGGCACCCTCAACGTGACCTCCGGCGAAATCTGCGACGGGGGCGGCCAGACCGCTGCGTGTGACAACGACTGCACCCCGGCCGCTTGCGGCGACGGCCTGACCAACGTGGCGGCGGGCGAGACCTGCGACGACGCTGGCGAGAGCGCGACCTGCGACGCCAACTGCACGGCGGCGCTGTGCGGCGACGGCCTGACCAACGCGACCGCGGGCGAGGCGTGTGATGGCGCCGGCCAGACGGCGTCCTGTGATAGCGACTGCAGCTTGCCGAGCTGCGGGGACGGTCTCTTGAATCAGCTGGCGGGCGAGCAATGCGACACCGGCGGCCAGACCACGACCTGCAACGCCGACTGCACCCTCGCGGGTTGCGGCGACGGGATCGTCAACGCGGCCGCGGGTGAGGAGTGCGACGACAGCGGCGAGAGCGCGACCTGCGACGACGACTGCACCTTCGTGGCCTGTGGAGACGGAAACACCAACACCACCGCGGGCGAGCTCTGCGACACCTCGGGTGAAAGCGGGTCGTGCGATCCGGACTGCACGCCGGCGGCCTGCGGCGATGGGGTCGTCAATGCAACCGCGGGCGAGGTCTGCGACGATGCGGGCGAGAGCGCGACCTGCGACGTGGACTGCACCGCCCCGGCTTGTGGCGACGGCGTCACCAACGTCACCGCCGGCGAGACGTGTGACGCGAGCGGAGAGAGCACGAGCTGTGATCTCGATTGTACGGCGGCGGTTTGCGGCGACTCGACGGTGAACGTGTCGCGCGGCGAGGACTGCGACGAGGGCGTTCAGACGGCGACCTGCGACGCCGACTGCACCGCGCCGATCTGCGGCGACAACGTGTTGAACACGGCCGCGGGCGAGATCTGCGACGACGGAGGCGAGAGCGCGCTTTGTAACTCGAACTGCACCTTCGCGGCTTGCGGCGACGGGATCGCCAATGCCGCTGCCGGCGAGGACTGTGACGAGACCACCCAGACCGCGACCTGTGACGCCGATTGCACGCTCCCGGTGTGCGGCGACGCACTTCTCAACACCTTGGCCGGAGAGGTGTGCGATTCGGGCGGCCAGAGCGCGACCTGCGACGTCGATTGCACCGCGCCGCTCTGCGGTGATGGAATTGCCAACGGGGCGGCGGGCGAGGCCTGCGACGACGCCGGTGAGAGCGCGACCTGCGACACCGACTGCACGGCTGCGGTGTGCGGCGATTCCACCATCAACGTGACGCGCGGCGAGATTTGCGACGACGGCGGCCAAAGCGCGAGCTGCGACAACGATTGTACGCCTGCGGCTTGCGGGGATGGCCTGACGAACACCTCGGCCGGCGAGACCTGCGACGACGCCGGTGAGAGCGCGACCTGCGACACCGACTGCACGGCTGCG
>Ga0209536_100006835_pt1 | contig 17370 bp, 17 predicted proteins | sample DeeMarSeWOR28_12_FD_187461 | JGI IMG/M metagenome (GOLD analysis project Ga0209536, IMG submission 187461) | Marine sediment microbial communities from White Oak River estuary, North Carolina - WOR-2-8_12 (SPAdes) (version 2) | ecosystem: Environmental > Aquatic > Marine > Intertidal zone >... | reverse complement strand
AAGCAAAATCAAAGGGAGTCAACAGTTTAAAAACACCGAGAGATCGCATCCAAATATAAAATGGCGAAAACTATTAATATTACTTATTGCGATAGCAGCTTTGGCTTTTTGCTAATAACATATGTACCCATGGGGTTCTAAAATACGCGGTATTTCCATGTGTACCGAAAATTTAGCCTCTCAAAGCTTGTCATATCATCAATCCCGTTTCTCCTGTGAGCGACTGCGGTAGCTGCTTCTATCCCCATTGCGCCGTATTCTTTCATCATCAAGATACGAAAAATATATCTCGATAATCCGCTTCGACACATCAAATGGATTTTACCCCAGAAAAATCAAAAAATCTATTTACAAACCACAATATCTGGCATGGTGATATACCACCAAAATTTATTCCGGGTGTGTATTACGTAATACGAAATACACATTTCCCGCTTAGTGAATATTACGGCTATTAATTCACAATCGGCATCTGCCAAAATCTGGTTGGGATTGGCATTCGCAATACAAAATTAAATTCTCTTTCCAATTTAAACTGTAAATTAACTGACTGCCTCAATATGCTTGCATTTTGTAAAGGCACTGGACGCCCAAAACTGTTTGGCGGCATCAACAGAACAAACGCCAAAAAATCTCTCCCCCTACCCTATAGCTCGTTATTAAAGACGTTCGTGATCTCCTCGGGTTGGATACAGAGGTAATCCAGGGTTTGCTTTTGGGTCGCGTGGTTGAAGCATACCATCAACGTGGGGATATCCACCCGGTAAGTAACTCGCTGGTGGTATCCCCAGGTTTTGCGCAGCGTATGAGAGCCGTAGTTGCCTTTGAGTTTAACGGCCTTGCACCAGGCCTTGACCAGGTTGTGGACGCTGGAGACCTTTAGCGCCTCTTCACTCTTTTGGCTTTTAAACAGGTGCTCCCCCGGGTGGTAGGACTCCTTTTCAAGCAGGTTCCGGATTGCTTTAACACAAGCCCGATTCAAGGTGAGCCGCCGGGGTTTGCCGGTTTTCTTTTCGTTGATTTCGATGGACTCACCCGGTTCAAGATCTCTGACCTGATAAACCCGAAGCCGCAGCAGGTCTGATGCCCTTAAGTTGGTGTTGATCCCAATTTTTCTAATCCCAACTTTTATACTATAGTTGGGATTAAATGCTGTCCTCATTTACACATAGCATGACTTTTTTTTGGGATCCGGAGCGAGAATGAGGGCGGATTTTACGGCAGATTCAATTTATACGGTGGGCAACAGGTGCAGGCGGAGCCCAAAATATTTTATTATGATCTTTTGAGTGCCAAATCCACTCTGCGGCGTGGAGCTTCATTTCAACGGGCCTTTTTCTTATCGACAGAAATATAGCGGTCCCCTCCCCTTCTCCACCACAAGGCGAATTTTTCGGTGTTTTCGCCTAAGGCGCTGAAATTATTGTTAAAAATAAAATTTTTCTATCTTATTGATTTTATTGTGTTTTTTACATCGTGGAATTGTCGGAAGTTTTTTTATTTTCCTCTGAAAATTGCTGCTTTGATAAGGTTGGTGAAGCGGCGCCACACACATGGCGGCGCTCCTGATAATAGAATTGAGGCTCTTGTATAAAGAGTATGTCCTGACGCCCCGGGGCAGAGACATGAATCCGGAACTTGGACCCGTGGTCGCCGCCTCACCGGAAAACAGACTATCACATCCATCAGGCCTGTGACAACGTGATTTTTTACATCGGAAGATCGCAAGCAGATTTTTTAATTTCGTATGAATTTCTTTGATATGAGGCTGGACCGTGTGAGGCAGGCGGCCGGCGATTTAAAAATTATAAAGCCGGCTTAAGGCTGGCAGCCGGAGAAAAGCTTTAAAAACTGTGACGGTGTATTTCCTGACAACTCATTCTCAGCGGATTTGACGGGTGGAGTCGTGGCACGATAGGCAAAATGTTCATGGAATGCGAGGTTTGCGGCAAGCCGTCTAAACGAAGAGCTAAGGTATTTATAAAAAGCGATGAGCTCTATTTATGCCAGGGATGCGTGCTTCGGCTGCAGAGGCAAAGCCTTTATTACAGTGAAGAGCGACAGAAATATTGTTTTAATGGTCATTTTCGGAAAAGCGGCTCTCTGAGAGGCCGTAGGTGAAGAGATTTTGGATTCCGAAAGGTAAGGTAGCTACGGAATTTTAGGGGATTAAAGGTATTTGAGGGCTTTCTTGATTTTGGCTTCACTGGGTAGCTTGACTTTGTACCTGGCGACAAAGATCTTCTCTTCCAATCCGTCCAGGGCGTAGATAACTTCTTCCCGGCCGGCTTCGCGGCAAATGATCAGGCCGATGGCGGGTTGTTCGTGAGCGTATTGTTTGTGGCAGCGCCAGTAACAGAGATATTTATTCATCTGGCCGATATCATGGGCGGATATTGACTTTTGGTGATTATACTTTTGAGATCAGCCAAAAGATTTTTATAATGCTGATCATTTGCCAACAGTTCTTTGGATGACGCTTTTTTAGTCATAATTAAATTTTGATTAAATTATAGGGACTGTTTGTAAAAATTATCCGTGCACTGCACGGACAATTTTCCACGTAGTGCATGGAAAATATGGTTTGGATAGAATTGTGGGCTCACTAAGGCCACTTTTTGAATTGCGCACGCGAGGCACCGAACAATTTTGGTAACAACCGCTTTAAATTTAATTTTTGCTTGAGACAACAGGTGTAGAAAAGGCCGGCAATTTCCTATTTGATTTTTATTGACCAATTTGCGATAAATAAAAAAATATACCCCCTGTCCTACTCCATTCCCATTCGGAAATTCTTATTTTTTTACCTCAAAAACAACCTAAAAGCGTTCATCCGTCTGGCCGCGCAACTCCTCAAGCTCGCACTTATGCTTTGCATGATCAAGGACCATCTAACGGAGCTTTAAAAAATCCTGCATAATTTAAATGTTAACCCCAACAGTACGGTCACTATTAAGGATTTTGGAAAGCATCGCCAGACCCTGTTCGGTGAAGGCCATGGGCATGTATCTTGTGCCGCCTCTGTTTGACATCCCAAATTGGGATATCAAACTCTTAAACTCCTGATATGAAAGCTCAAACATAAAATCAGAAGGGAACCGTTTTATATGCCTCCTGACATTTCGTTTAAGAATTCTGGTTTCAACCTCGTAAAGCTCGGCAAGGTCTCGGTCCAGCATGACCTTAAAACCTCGTATAAAATAAATCCGCTGTGCGATGTCCTCAATAGCGATGATTTGTCCCATTTTCCTTAGTGCCTTTGTATGAATTTGCTTTAGCTATAGATCTCCCTACAAACAGCCACTCACAAGACCATTTTATTTATTTTGCTTAGCCGGTCTTGTTGTGGTGAATCAACTTATATTTTCGCGGTAAGCTATGTTCTGGATCAGTTTTTTCCCTAATGTGCCGTTTAAATACTTTCTCGGCCTTTTCAACATCTTCAAATGGCCAGAGTTTTTTTCGAGAGCCCTTTAATGTGAGTCGGGGGTGCCGGATAGTTCCAGATAATTTGAGCCCAAACCGGCCGTTATCCCAGTTGTCGGAATCCTGAAATAATCCGGGGCAAGTTGCCAGGATTTGCCAGCTTGTTGGGGAGCTCACCCTATCCCCGGATACTCAATTATTTCTTGATATTATTTGGTTCTGCCACCTTTTTCTTTTTCTGCCTTTCTGTTGATTGCTTAATTAAATCGCCTGCAACGTTGCCGGCTTTTTTCAGAGCATAGTCTCGCAAATGCGCGTAACGCTGCGTCATTTTCGGATCTTTGTGAGTTAGCAACTTCTGAAGCTCATACATTCCAACCTCACCCGAAGAAGCCAACATTGAAGCAAAAACGTGTCGCAAGCCATGAAGGGGACGGAAATCTTCTGGCAAACCGGCTGCCTCTTTTATTTTTTTGACCTGTTTAGCAATATTCACCCGTTGTCGACCATCACGCCCCGGAAACACAAAACGGCTCTTTGTGCGAGGATGTGAATTTAGGAGCTCGCGGGCAGAATCATTTAAGGGGATCTTCTGATCCGGTCCACCCTTGGGATCTATTATGTTGATAAATCCGCGTTCAAAATCGATGTGTTTCCACTTCAGCTTGAATAGCTCCCCCCTTCGCATCCCGGTAAAAAGAGCCATTTTCATCATTGTACCCGCATGTGGATGATCGTCTTTTTCAATCTCATCAAGAAGCTTTTGCAGCTGATCCGATGTTAGATCCTCTGTTTTTACATTGCTGACAGAGGGCATTTCTATTTGAAAGTTAAGACCGGTGCATAATTGTTTCCGGACACCATAATTGACGATACGATTCAGCAACGAAAGTACATGCTTTACGGTCTGAGGCTTTCTTTTTTTCAGCATCTGCAACCGGATACGATCAACATCCAACTGCACGAGCTCATGAGGCTCCTTATTGGCAAAGGCAGATTTTAACCAAAGGTTGTACTGGCTTCTATAAGTTTTTATCCCTTTCAGCCCTGGATTATTCGATTTGTATTTTTCCCAAAGCTTATCAATCGTCCATTTATTTGTTGCAGCCTCTTTTAATTTTTTTTCGGTCTGGCGCCTTTCTTCATTCGAGACTTCTTTACCCGCTATTTTAAGCCCCCTCAAATTTGAAGCCCTGGCCGGTGTCATGTCGTCTTGAAATTGACGGCCGGCCTTTTCCTCAACGGATTTTCCGTTTTTCCGGTATCGGATGTAATAAATTTTTTCCGGCTTGCCATCGGAGCTGAAAGTCGTCCGTTCGAGTCGGACCGGGCGTACCAGAAACTAACAAAGGGCACCCATAAGGATGCCCTTTTCGTATTCTTTGAAGATGATGATCAGAGTTTGTCGATCGCCACTAATATTTATTTTATTATTACTTTACATAATTCTATAATAAATAAATTATTACATTATTTATTGATTCATTTTATACTTGTAATTTTATTATATGTAGGGTATCAAAAATCATGGGTAAAAAGAAAATATTTTCAACACGAATTGACGAAGACCGCATCAAGGAATTAAAGCACCTGGCGGTGGATGCCGAAAAGTCCCTGGGAGCTCTTTTGGAAGAGGCGATCGCCGATATCTGTAAAAAATATCTAAAAAAGATCAAAGCATAACCTGCGTGTATTCCCTCCTGATTTCCGCCATCGTGTAAAGCTCACTTCCCCCCAAGGTTTCTGCTGCGCTCAAATAACTACCCGTGCCTGCCGCATATATCGTGCCCATCGGAACTATACGGATAGATGGATGTGAGTCTTAAAGATATAATAAAACTTAAATGTAAATAAATATTTATTACATTATATAATGAAATATTTATATTTTATCATATTTATTAAAAACTATATTTATGTCAATCTTATTTTATTCGCTGTTGCGGCAAAATCAGGCTTTATGAGACGCCGTAGTAGTCCTTGTACCATCTAATGAAACGGCGAATGCCGGTCTTAATGGGGGTTGCGGGTTTAAATCCGACATCCACCATCAGATCATCAACATCCGCATACGTTGAAACCACATCTCCCGGCTGAAGATCGGTGAATTCTTTTTGCGCGTTGATCCCCAAGGCCCGTTCGATTTCTTCGATGAAGTCCAGGAGCTCAACCGGATTATTGTTCCCTATATTGTAAATCTTATAGGGAGCATACGAGGTACCGGGATCCGGCTTTTCTCCGTGCCAGGCCGGATTCGGTTGCGGAAGTTTTCCCATAACCCGGGCAACGCCTTCAATAATATCATCAATATATGTAAAATCCCGTTGCATTTTTCCGTGATTGAACACCTTAATCGGCCGATTATCCAGGATCGCCTTCGTAAAAAGAAACAGTGCCATATCCGGTCGCCCCCAAGGCCCGTAAACCGTAAAGAATCGGAGCCCGGTGCAACATAGTCCGTAAAGATGACTGTAGGTATGGGCCATGAGTTCATTGGCTTTTTTAGTTGCCGCATAGAGCGATACCGGATGATCCACGTTGTGGTGAACCGAAAACGGCATAAGGGTGTTCGCGCCGTATACCGAGCTGGATGATGCAAACACCAAATGCTTTACATCACCGTAACGGCAGCACTCGAGAATATTAACAAATCCCACCAAATTCGAATCCACGTACGCCTGGGGATTTTCAATTGAATACCTCACGCCGGCCTGGGCGGCAAGATTAACCACTACATCATAGCGGCTTGCGTTGAATAGGTCGTCTAAACCGTTGCGATCAGCAAGATCCAAACCGACAAATGTAAATGTCTCAGCCGGTTTTAAGGCGTTCAGGCGCGCCTCCTTCAGTCGCACATCGTAGTAGGGATTTAAATTATCTATTCCGGTTACGTGAATTCCGTCATCTATTAAACGTCGACAAAGATGATATCCAATAAAACCGGCAGCACCCGTTACCAAGACGTTACTGAAATTTAACCTCATTTCGATATCTCTCTCCATTTTTTTTAATCGTTTGTCGATTGGCTTTTATCATTTGGGCTCTATCGGGTGTCCTCCGAGCTCACCTCCTGGTTGCGATACCAATTGAGAGTCCTCTCGAGACCGGCTTCCAATGTAACCTCAGATCTAAATCCTAGAAGTGCTTTGGCCGATTCGATGTTCGCCACAGAATGCAAAATATCTCCCGGCCTGGCAGGCCCGTACATGGGCTCCGAAGGCTGCCCGCTCAATGAGGATATCAATTCCCATAAGCGGTTTATGCGCACAAAGCTGCCGGTTCCGACGTTAACAATTTTGCCTCCCAGATTGTCGTGATCGGCCGCTAGCAGGTTGGCCCTGACGACATCGTTGACATAGACAAAATCTCTACTCTGATTGCCATCGCCATAAATGACGGGTAGCTGGTTCGACACTGCCTTTTTCATGAAAATCGAAATCACCCCCGAATACGGCGATGATGGGTCCTGACGGGGCCCGAACACATTAAAAAATCGAAGACTCACGGTTTCGAGGCCGTGAAGTTCGTAGTAGACGCGTGCATAATGTTCGGCGGATAATTTGTGAACAGCATAGGGACTGCACGGTTTTGGAATCATGGTTTCCTCTTTCGGCAAACGGGGATCATCACCGTAGACGGCACATGAACTGGCCAAAACCACACGCTTCACCTGGGCTTTTCGAGCGGCCTCAAAAACATTTAAGGTTCCGATATCATTTATCATTGTTGACTCAATCGGGTTGTTTATCGTGTGCTGGACAGAGACGACCGCTGCCAGGTGGAAGATGACGTCACAGCCTTGTGCCGCGTCTTCCAACGCCCGCGGTTCTCGGATATCATTTTTGAAAAAGTGAATTTTGCCTTTCACATGATTCAAATTTGACGGTTTACCACTGGTGAGATTATCCAACACCGCAACATGGCAGTTTCCCGCCAACAGGGCGTCTACCAAATGCGACCCAATAAAGCCGGCCCCCCCCGTTACCAGAGCTTTTTTGATTTGAGCAGTCATAGGATCTCCTTGAGGATTTTAATGCGAGCAGGGTATACGCTTTAAGATGTACCATCATTTTATCTCAGATTAGATATCATTTCTACACCAAATATGGAGCAAACATTCTCACCGGTAATGTTACCCCAATTGATCCTTTAGGGTGTTATCTTTAGATCTATCACCCAAAACAAGTTAGCCGACAACATTCAACCAAACAACAAAGGTCACAGCAGACAATAAGGTACTCACCGATATGCCCACAACAGCCAAACCGCTATCACCGTGCATCTCTTTCGCCATGACATAGGTGACCGTGGCGGTCGGCGATGCGAGCAAGATGATCCCGGGCATATAATCCTGGGGCGAGAACCCGAAATAATGATATAGCAAAAATCCAAAGCCGGGCAAGATCACCAGCTTTATCATCACGGCTACTATCACGGCAGCCGGTCTGAAATTGCGCAACTCAAAAGATAGCGACCCGCCGATGATCAAAAGCGCCATGGGTAGAGCAAGCCCGCTTAGTATAGCTAAGGATCGATCTAATATTGCCGGCAGCGGTGTGGCGGACAACGAGAAAAACATGCCGGCCAGTGCCGACCAGATAATCGGGTTTCCCAGTATTTTGACGGCCGCATACCACCGTGTTGCGCCTTGCGTGCTGCTCCCAGCGCAAACTTGAAGACCCAAAACGGAGAGCAAATTCTGCAGAATCATCATAAAGCCCGCAATGATACTCGCTCTGGCGAAACCTTCGGCTCCCAAGTAGTAGAAGGCCACCGCAAGACCAATGTATCCAAGATTTCCGTGAAACGAATTTTGTATAAAGGTCCCGCGTTGTCGGCGGGGAATACGCAAAACGATTCCAAGACCCCACGTAATCAGAAACATGATCAGGACAGACACTAAGGTTGCGGTTAGCACCCAAGCATCAAATTCGGTTTTCAAGGAGGCTTTTGAGATCGCCCGAAATACCATGGCAGGAATAGCCAGATAGAAAACCAGCCGGTTGGCTGGTTCGAAAAAACTATCTGGGATGAATCCCCGTTGGCGGGCTACCCATCCGACAAGAATAATGATAAAAATGGGTATAATGGTCGCGGCAATCGTCATGCAATTCACCGACGCTGCAACGACTCAGGATCTACTTCGTGGACGCTTAACTTGATATCCAGGTTGGTGTTCATTTGTGACATCCTATTGACTCTTGACTTTCGTTTAATTCGGACCTAAATTCGACCTTGACAGGTTAAATCGGCACAGGCACCGACCGCCAAAAATTTTGGTGCATAATCGTGTTCGGGGCCCGTTGATCGTGTTAGAAAATGATCGCCGGTCTTCAAAATTAAAATCCCGCCCTCAGGGATAAATTGCTGAGAGAAAGGCATTCTCATACACCACATCACAACGAATTTAAATCCAAAAATGACGTCGCAAATTCAAATAAAGCTATTTGCAAACTTGCAGCGATTTACGCCGCCTTCCGCCAACAATTACAGCATTGAGCCGGGAATCAGCATTCGCAATTTACTGGAGCAGCTCGGAATTCCTGAAGAGAAAGCCAAACTGATATTCGTTGACGGTGTCAAATCCGATCTTACATCAACCTTAGATGGGGGAGAACGGGTCGGAATTTTTCCTCCTGTGGGAGGAGGATAGCGTTGGCAACCGGACCGATCAATGAAATCCTGGAAAAATCAATATCCAAAAAATATCCTGATAACACTTCCTATACCAGCATCTCGGTTGATCACGTTCAAAAATTATCGAAACACGCCGGGCTCAGCGGTCATGAGATTGAAATAACGGCTCTGGAGCAGGGCGTTGTCCCCGAGCGATATGCACGCAACATGAAATTTTTCTCGCTTGAGCAGCAAGCCGCCCTTCTCAAATCACGGGTGAGCGTGGTTGGCCTGGGAGGCTTGGGTGGAGCTGTAACTGAAATTTTAGGGCGTGCAGGCATCGGTAATTTGAATCTCATTGACGGAGACCGGTTTGAGGATAGCAATTTAAACCGGCAATTCCTCAGTACATGCGATCGTATCAATACACCCAAAGTGCAGGCAGCCGTCGAACGAATTCATGACATAAACCCTTCCATCAGGGTGAAGGTCCACTTTGAATTTCTAGATCGACATAACGCCAGCCAACTGCTGGAGAATTCAGATGTTACGGTAGACTGTCTGGATAATATCCATGCCCGGTTCGTTCTAGAAAATACCTGTCGTCAGATTGGGTCTCCTTTGGTATCTGCCGCAGTCGCCGGTGCCGCCGGGCACGTCACAACCATTTTCCCCGAAGACCCGGGCCTGCAAATGATATACGGCGACCCGGATAAGGCGCCTTTCAAGGGGGCTGAGACTACCCTTGGAACGGTTCCCTATGCCGTCACCGTGCTGGCGGCGCTGCAATCTGCAGAGGTGATAAAAATTATCCAGAAGAAAAATGAACTGCTACGCAATAAACTTTTGATTGTGGACCTGGAGGCAGGTATCTTCGACGTCATGGGATTAATGTAACGGATCGCATTTGTCTCAAGGTCGACGCTGATTTAGACGTTTTTACCAAACCCATCAGACTTGACAGGTTGTCGACTTTTCGCCATACTTCTAATAAATAGGAACTCTCTAAAAAGAACCTGGAGGAGAATTATGGAACCGAAAATTCAGGGACCGCGAGCGGCATTTCTGCTGATCTTTTTAATTTTCTCAGTCGCATGTTCTTCTAAATCATTTTTGAAGGTGCAATATCAACTGCCTTCATCAACTGCAGGTCTCGAAGGAAGACGCGTAGCCCTCCAATTCAGCGACAAACGAGTTGACAACATGTTTTTGACCCCAAATGCCAAAAAAGGGTTAAAAGATTTTGACCGAACATTCTCGTTGATTGTGTTGAATGCGGATGGAACTGGAAATTTAGTGGGCGTCTTCGAGTTATTCCCGCTATTGTCCGAGGTATTCACCCATCGCCTGAGAAATGAGGGTTTGGAGGTTTCGAAAGTTGCAAACGAAGAAGACCCCACCCTTGAGGTTGTCATCAATGAGTTCACGCTTGATCTGGCCAAGGGAAAATGGATCGTCAAAATGAACTATACGAACCATTTGATAAAAGACGCAAAAGTTCGTTCAAGTCAAACGATCGATGGTACCGCTGAGAGGCTCAAAGTGACAGGCAAAAGCGATGCCGAAAAAATCCTTGGAGAGCTGTTATCCGATATGGTAAACAGATTGGATGTGCAGAGACTGTTTCAGCAAGCCGGCCTGTAGTTGTCAGGATTTCTGAAAGGTAGACACGTATGGCGGGAATCGATTCACAATATGGTAAATACCATGTTACGGGACGCCTTTTTAACCTGATCAATACCTTGCCCCCGGACAAACAGTTCATTCTCTTCAAACAACTTATAAAGGGAAACGTAAAAACCGAGTTATTTAGGCTCATAATTGAAATGTCGGAAGAAGAAAAGCTGAGGCTGCTTGAGCAATTGGGAGAATTACCGTATGAGGAGGAGCCGGTTCGAACCATTGATTTAGATATTGATGAATCGTTCATGCGAGAAAATCCGCGTAAAATTTGCCTGATACCGGTGACATGTGTCGCAGACGATCGTTCTTTTAAAAGCTATATTATCAATATCAGTACTCTGGGCGCGTTCATAGAAACCAACGACCAGTTTACCATTGGGCAAGAGATAGAGATGACCTTCAAGTTACCCAGTTACACCAAGGCATTTAAGTTAAACGGTCGTATTTCCCGCAGCGGTCCGAAGGGAATTGGAATAAAGTTTCACGGATTGACGCAATTACAGCAGGGGGTCGTTCGATCGTTTATCGTAGGTAAGCAATGAATCCATCCGATCACCTTACATTCAGCAATCCCGCAGGATCAAACAAGACCATGCATCCGATGAACGGCAGAGGTGGGGTTCGTTAATATGGCCTTTTTTTTCTTCGGTCTCGCTTAACTCGCCGATCATTTTTTCCGGATAACGTAACAATCACCCCGTCTCTGACACCTTTGCGGCGATCCTGCTTGTTTTTGCGTCTGTCGACAAATTTTTTCTTTTTGCGGTCATGAGGCAGAGCATTGTCTTTTGATCCATCCTTGCTAACGCGGGCGGCATGACCAATGACGATGTCCATAATAGCAACCTCCCGAAATTATAGATCGGCACATTTATCGCATACTTTATATCACATCAGATTTACTAAATTTTCGATCGAAGGTTGGCGTTCACCCATCTCTGCAATGACGTCATGTAAGTCGTTAACGGATAAGTCCAGCTGATTTAACACATCGGCATAGAAACGGTAGGCCAAGCCGTCGGCTCCGGTACAAACTCCCATCATCATGCAAATAATGTCCGCTAAATAAACTAAGGCTGTTTCCGGATTATCTCGTGTAGCCGGGTCGGATAGATGATGGTTTCGTATGATATAGGTCATTCTATCGGAGAAGCACCATTTTTCGGCCACCATCGCCCCCAGTTCTTCATGATTCATACCGATTATTTGCTTTTCAGCTTCGTTGAAACTATATCCCTGGGAATGAACCAATATATTAATTTTTTCAAATGAAAACGCAACATAACGCCCCAAAACCAGCTTACCGATGTCTTTCAGCAGGGCGGCGGTAAAAATGAGATGCTTAATTTGCGAGGCTCCATATCGATCTGCCAAAATCTTGGCGATGTGAGCGCTCGAAACGGCGTGCCGCCAAAGTTCTCCTTCACCAAGTCCATAACCATCATATCTATTCTGAAAATTTTGCGCTACACTGTTCAACAGTACCAGATCGACGATCTGATCCAAACCGACAAACGAAATCGCCTCTCGTACAGATTCCACCTTACGGGAGAGACCCAAATAGGCAGAATTGCATATTTTGAGCAGGTTCGCCGTAAGGGCTGGATCATGCATAAGAAGATCGGCGATCTCCGATGTTGAACTGTCCGAATCCTCAGCCAGAACCAGAAGTTGGATTGCTACAGGAGGGACCGGCTCAAGCAGAGTGATGCGGTCCACAATGTCTTCGATATTGATCATACCTTTAGCTCCCCTCTTCCGAATATCCGAATCGAGCTACAGCCACTGCCGATCTCCAGGCTCAAGGTTCGGCTCAGGGTGCCGCCGGTGTCTTCATAATGTATGTTTAGATGATGCTGGCTCAGGAAGGTTTGGACCGCTTCACGATTTTTTTGTCCGATATTGAATAGCCCATTACAATCCACAATATTAGCGCCTCCGACAATAACGACCTTCATTCTCTCCGGTAGGGTGCCCTGTTCGTATAGCGCCTGAATAAAAGACGGTACGGCGGTATCGGCAAACATAAATGGGGACTTTCCGGCACTAATTCCACTTGTTTGGGTTGAATCAGGCAGCATGATATTCAATATCCCTCCAACTCCAATCACAGAGTCATGAATCGCTACACCGATTCCAGAACCGATGGAAAAGGCGACCAGCGTTTCAACCGGATTGCTGCTGATCTTCATCTTCGATAAATTCACCGCGGTTGTTAAGGAAACCGCCTGGGCATGTGTTACGCTATTTACCATGGGATTTACCTCAAAACATTAGAATTCTGAAAGATTGGGTAATGCAATCTTGCCCGGGCAAAGCGGGCTACAAACGCAACCCATCTGCTGGGTATATCGGCACAGATTACGGTAACTTGAGGTTGAACGTAGGTTTATTGGAGACCAGATAAGGTGTTGAAAGCAGTTCTACGGGAAAATCGCAAAACAACAGGCTTGCTTTTGCCATTTAAAAAAATTATATTTCCGAACCTAATTTTACTTTGCTCAATGGCGTACCATGTAAACTTGAAAAAACGAGGTTATTTTCCACCTCAAAATTAACGCCAATTTACTTATTAGGGAGTAATATCTTATGATCAAACGAATTCTTCTTGGTCTGGGGGGAACCCCGTATACAGATGTGGCAATTGATAGGGCCGTTGAACTCGCCATAGCTCATGGTGCCCTTATCACGGGTGTGACGGTCGTGGACACCAAACAACTCAAACAGGTAGGCCCCATTCCTCCGGGCGGCGAGGCTTATGCCGCCAAACTTCGCGAAAGGCGCCTTTCGATCACCGAAGAACGGATCGATAACGCCATTGAGCAATTTAAAAAAAAATGTGATGAATCAAATATCCCGACAAAAATAGAACGCGAAACCGGCGATCCCTTTGAATCAATGATTGCCCATGCCCGCTACAATGACGTAACGATATTTGGCTTGAAGAGCCTCTTTGACTACGGCTTCACGGTGGAACCGCGGGATGCGCTGATTCGGCTTGTTTCTCAGGGTGTGCGTCCTATTATTGCCGTTTCCCCCGAATTTCGTCACATTCGCAACGTCCTGATCGCTTACAGCGGCTCGATGGAGTCCGCTAAAGCCATGCGCCGCTACGTCCAGTTGAATCCCTGGCGGAATGTCCGTCTACGGGTGGTTCATTTCGGTAAAAGCGATGACAGTGCCGATCAGCTTTTAAAAGATGCCGGTGACTATTGCCGCGACCACGGGTTTCCCAATGAAACTGAATTGGTGGAACAATCAGCCAGAGAGCATTTAATTGAATATGCCCAACAAAATGATATGGACCTCATTGTGATGGGTAACAGCATCCGCAATCTGCTCTTTAGGCATCTTCTCGGCGATACGGTGCTCAATGCCATCCAGCAATCCGATCGGCCGTTATTCCTTGCGCAATAGAGAAGCGATCGCCTTCTGATTGCCGAGTAAACTTTGTTTGACAAATGCTTTTTCTGAGAAAATGGTTATGGTTGCTGAGAACGGTAAGCCGTCAATAGCTGGCCGGATATCCAGTGTCATTCCCCTTGGGCTGTTTGTAACGCTGATTTATTATCTGCCCCAGGTTGCAGCCGGAGGGGTGTTGCGGATTCAGTTGAATTGGATTCCAAGCCTGGGTGTTACCCTGTCACTGGTGATTGACGGATTGAGCCTCCTGTTTGGGCTCATTATCTGTTGTGTCGGTTTTTTCGTGTCTGTTTATGCTGCAGATTATCTGCCGAACTCAGCTGACAGGGGCAGATTTTTCATCTATTTACACGGATTTCTGCTGGCCATGCTGGGATTGGTGCTGGCAGATAACCTTTTGTCCCTTTTTGTTTTTTGGGAGTTGACCACCCTCATCTCCTATTTACTGATCGGATTTGAATGTGAATCGGAAGCAGCGCGCCGCAACGCCCGCCAGGCATTGCTAATTACCGGTAGCGGCGGGCTGGCGCTTCTGATTGGGTTTTTGCTCCTGGGCGGCATTACCGACACCTACGATCTTTCCCGTTTAGCGGCGCAGTCCGATAAAATCAAGGCAGATCCATTGTACTTTGCCGTACTTGTGCTGGTTTTCATCGGTTCGTTCACCAAATCGGCTCAGTTCCCCTTCCATTTCTGGCTGCCCAACGCCATGACGGCCCCCACTCCCATCAGCGCTTTTTTGCATTCGGCAACCATGGTAAAAGCCGGCATATACTTGCTCGCTCGCTTGCACCCGATGCTGGGCGGCACCGCCGCCTGGATGGGAACCTTGGTCATTTCCGGGGGAATAACCGCACTGATTGGAGCGGTTCTGGCCGTCAACGCATCCGATTTGAAGCGTATTCTGGCGTATACGACGATCATGGCCCTGGGTATCCTAACGATGTTTCTGGGCGGCAAAACGACCCCCGCTTTGACTGCGGCGATGACCTTTTTGATGGTTCACTCCCTTTACAAGTCTTCTTTATTTTTAGCCGTCGGAATTATTGATCATCAAACCGGAACCCGCCTAATCGATCAACTTGGCGGACTTTGGAAACCGATGCCGATCACCGCTTTGGCAACCGTCGCCGCGGCGCTCTCAATGTCCGGATTTCCGCTTTTTTTTGGTTTCATCGGCAAGGAGATCATGTACAAAGGTGCCTTGACGGAGGATCTGTTTCCGGTCTTTGCCACGACGGCGGCATTGCTGGCCAACTCCCTGATGACTGCTGTTGCGGGGTTCGTGGCCATCAAACCGTTCCTGGGGGCCCTGCCAGGAACGCCACTGAAACCGCGTGAAGCGCCCCTGGCCATGTGGCTGGGCCCGGTTATTATGGGATTCCTGGGCCTGATCTTCGGTATTTTCCCCGACTGGGTCGGACACTGGTTGATCGAGCCGGCGGTGAGAGCATTTCACCCATCCATGGAAGATATTCAGCTGAAACTATTTTACGGGATCAACGAACCGTTGTTGTTGAGTATCGCCACGCTCAGCCTGGGAGTTATACTCTATTGGATAAAGCAACCCCTGCGGCAGTTTATCGATAAAGTTCTCTTACACATACCGCTTCAATTCGAACATGTCTATACCGGCGGACTCGAGGGAATCGCCAAAATTGCCAAAATTCAAACCACTATCCTCCAGAACGGTTCCTTGCACCGTTATCTGAGTGTCATCATCGCTGCGGTGGTTATCGGTGTTGGCCTGCCGTTTCTGTCAGATTACACGTCCCCCGCCATAATGCAGAATTTGGATTCGGCGCTGGCCGACTGGCTGGTGATCGGCATCATCATCGTTGCCGTTGGGGTTGTCGTCATTGCGAGATCGCGCCTGCTGGCGATTTGCTGTCTGGGGGTAGTCGGCGCAGGCATCGCCATGCTGTTTTTAATGTATGGCGCTCCCGACGTCGCCTTGACCCAACTGCTGGTGGAAACGTTGACGGTTATTATTGTCGCACTCGTCCTGTTGCGGCTGCCCCAATTAAATGCACGTCGCCCCACGCCGTCTCCGGTCAAAATATGGAACGGATTGCTTGCAGTTTCGATCGGTACGATGATTACGGCCCTGATTCTGGCTGTTAGCCAGACCGAATTGGATCGATCGCTGACGGATTTCTTCGAGGCCAACAGCTACATTGCCGCTCACGGGCGCAATATTGTCAACGTGATCCTGGTTGACTTTCGCAGTTTCGACACCTTAGGAGAAATCACGGTGGTCGCCCTGGCCGGATTGGCCGGATACGCCCTGATTCAAAAACGAAAGGTAAATTGATGCCGTCACTGATTCTGAAAACAGCCACGCGCCTGCTGGTCGGGCTGATTCTGACCTTTGCCGTCTATTTGCTGCTGCGCGGTCACAACGCGCCCGGCGGCGGATTTGCCGCCGCCCTAGTTGCCGGCACCGGATTTGCACTGTTTGCGATCGCCGCAGGCCCGGCAGTGGTTCGACAGGCGCTTCGCGTTGCTCCCCAAAAAATAGCCATGGGCGGTCTTGGACTGGCTATTGGCTCCGGACTGGCGGCACCGTTGAGCGGCCGACCCTTTTTGACCGGTATCTGGTGGATCTGGAAAAACGGTCCAACTCAGGAGCTGGCTGTCGGAACACCGCTTTTTTTTGATGTGGGTGTATTTTTTGCAGTCCTGGGTACGATATTGAGTTTGATTTTGGCATTGGAAGAAAATTAAAATGCAAATGTTGTGCGCCGTTCTGGTGGGGATCATGGTTGCCGCCAGTATTTATCTGATTTTGGACCGCAATCTGATTCGTTTTATTTTCGGATTGGTGCTGGCCGGCAACGCGATCAATCTGCTGATATTCACCACCGGACGTCTGGAAAGCCGGCGTCCGCCGTTAATCCCGAATAAAATGACGATGGGACAGGAACTTTTCGCCAATGCCCTGCCACAGGCCCTGATCCTGACAGCGATTGTGATCGGCTTTGCTCTCTTGTCTTTTGTGTTTATTCTGTTTTACCGGGCCTATCAGGCGCTGGGAACCGTCGAGACTGAATTGATGCGGGCGGCCGAGGACGATGCTGATGATCATCGCCCCGAATTGGGGCCCGCAGGCGGGAGGCCGGTATGAGCGAACTGCTGATATTGCCGATCATCCTGCCCCTGATCGGTGGCGCAGCGGCCGTAGTTGTCAGAAAAAGCGCGAGGCGATCATTCCGGTTGGCA